>JGI24721J44947_10004152_pt1 | contig 20205 bp, 24 predicted proteins | sample YelNatPaOPGAMG01_FD_44947 | JGI IMG/M metagenome (IMG submission 44947) | reverse complement strand
AACTTTGCGATACTTTAAAAGTTGGGGACAAAATAAAAATTGTTGGAAAGGATGTCGATTTCACTCAAGAAGTTGAATCTATGGAAGTAGACCACAAAAAACTTCAAGAAGCTAAAGCAGGGGAAAAAGTAGGCATGAAAGTGAGTCAAAAAGTTAAAGAAGGTTTTGAAGTTTATAAATTGTAAATTTTTTTCAAAATTTTTTTAATTTTTTTAAACTTTAAGTTTTTTTTATTTTTTAGATTTTAAACAATGGAAAACTTAGTAGAAAAAGTTAAAAAAAGAATAAAAGGAGTGCCCGTAGCTAGCGGAAGAGGAAGGATTTATGGGAAGGTCTCTTTTGACGATTTAATTTTTGTTCCAGCCCAATTGGCAAAAAGGCCCGTAGATTATTATAAGGAAAAAATTTCATCAAAAACGACCATCGGAAAATATTCAAAAAAACCGATTGAGTTGGAAACTCCGATTATAATTGGAGCAATGAGTTTTGGAGCGCTTTCAAAAGAGGCAAAAATTGCTCTCGCTAAAGGTTCCACCTTGGCGGGAACAATAGCAAACACTGGGGAAGGGGGAATGTTACCAGAAGAAAGGGATTTTGCAAAATATTTGATCGTTCAATATTCAACCGGTAGGTTTGGAATTACAGAAGAAATTTTGAAAAAAGCAGATGCTGTTGAAATTAAAATTGGACAATCGGCAAAACCGGGGCAGGGAGGGCTTTTACCAAAAGAAAAATTAACAGAAGAAGTTGCAAAAATTAGAAATGTTCCGATGGGAAAAGATGTCCATTCACCGGCTTATCATCCAGACATCAAAAATATCAACGATTTAGAAAAGAAAATTGAATGGCTGAGAAAAATTACTGGTGGNGTNCCGATAATTTTGAAATTGGGAGCTCCGGCAGAAAAAGACATAGAATTGGCAATTAAAGCAAACCCAGATATTATTGCAATCGACGGAAAAGGCGGAGCAACCGGAGCTGCTCCAGAAGCAATGCTTAATGAAGTTGGAATTCCAACTTTAGCTTGTTTGACGAAAGCGAGGGAGATTTTAAACAGAAAAAAAGCAAAGCAAGAACTTTGGATTGGTGGAGGTTTGAACACTGGAGCAGATTTTGCAAAAGCTTTGGCTTTGGGAGCTGATGCTGTCTTTTGCGCTACTCCTTTTTTGGTTGCTTTGGGTTGTATTCAGTGTCATCAGTGCTACACAGGAAATTGTCCCGTTGGAATTGCAACTCAAAATGAAAACTTAAGGAAAAAATTAAACGTTGAAGAAAAGGCCAAAAACGTGGCAAGTTTTATTAAAAATTGCACCGAAGAAATAAAAATAATCGCAGGGGCTTGCGGTGAAAATGACGTCTCTAAATTAAACAAAAATCATTTGAGAGCTTTAAACTCTGAGATTTCAAGAATTACGAAGGTGAAATTAATTTAAAATTTTAATTTAATAATTTTTGAAATTCGAGCCAAAATGAAAATTGCTAAAACTTCCATCGAGGTGAGAGTAATTTCGTCCAAAACCGAGGGGTTAAAAAGGGTAAATTTATTTTTTGTAAAAAAATCAAAAATATAAAAGAAGGTGACAAACGCTATCCAAAAATAAACAAAAAATTCTCCCTTTCTTTCTACTTCTTTCCCCCCCAACCATCTTATAAATTCTTTATGGATCGCGTAAATTAACAAAACAAAAATATAAAAAGTTTTAAGTTTTACCTGAGGAAACCTTCCCTGGGTAAAAAATTCTAACGCAAACATTCCCATTATTAAAAAAGTAAGCAATGCAGAAATTAAATAAAGTCTTTCGTTAATTTTTAATTCAGTTTTTTTAAATTTTTCCATAAAGGCTTTTTAAAATTATAAAATTTTTTGTTAAAATAATCAAACAAAGGTCGAAAACCTTAGAGAAATTTTAAATTTATGGAGGTAAAAGTTAACAAAGAAAAATGCATCGGATGTGGATATTGCGCTTCAGTTTGTCCCGAAGTTTTTGAATTGGGAGACGACGGAAAGTCGAAGGTAAAAGAAGGGGTTGATTTTTCAAAATATAAAGAACAAATAAAAGAAGCCAAAGAAGGCTGTCCTGCAGGAGCAATCGAAGTTAAAGAATAAAAAGTGGTAAAAGAAGTCGGGAAAAAAGGAGAAGAAATTGCGGTTGAATTTTTAAAGAAAAAGGGGTACAAAATTTTAGATAGAAATTGCGTCTTTAAAATTTTGGGGTCCTTTCAAAGGGGAGAACTAGACATTGTTGCCAAAAAGGGCGATGTTTTTTGTTTTGTAGAAGTAAAAACCCTTAAAAATCCAAAAGTTGATATTTTACCAGAAGAAAAAATAAACCTTTCAAAGAAAAAAAAGTTAATTTTGTCAGCTCAAAGCTGGTTAGTAAAAAACAAAATTCCTTTAAATTGTAAGTGGCAAATAGATGTAATTTCAATAACTTTTAAAGAAGGGAAAGGTCCTCAAGTTTTTCATTTTGAAAATGCAATTTCAGATTTTTGTTAAAAATTATGAATTTTGAATTTGTAATTTCTTGTCTTTACTTTTTTTTGCCGGCTTATTTTGCAAACATGAGTCCACCGATTTTAAAGAGATTGGGAGTTTTTAATTTTTTAGCTTTTCCTATAGACCGAAATTTAAAGTTTTTCGACAAAAAACCTTTGTTGGGTTCTCATAAAACTTTGAGAGGAGCGCTTTTTGGTTTTTTGGTCTCTTTTTTGTTGGTATTACTCCAAAGAATTTTATTTGAGATTGAATTTTTCAAAAAAATTTCTTTGATAGATTACGCAAAAATTAACATTTTTTTGTTTGCGACCGTTTTTTCTTTTGGGGTTGTTTTTGGTGATTTATTTTTTGCTTTCATAAAAAGAAGGCTGAATTTGAAAGAAGGAGCTCCTTTTTTGCCTTTTGACCAAACAAACTATGTTTTAGGTTGTGCCTTTTCTCTTTATCTTTTTAAATTCCCTATTAAATTTGAAATTTGGCTCTTTCTTTTTTTCGTCACTTTCTTTTTACACATTATAGTCAACAGATTAGGTTTTTACTTGAAAATACATTCTGCTAAATGGTAAAATTTAAAAAATGAAAATTTTTTTGAAAACCTTTTTAGATTTTTTAAAAACCTCCAAACTAATTAAAAGTTTACTCTTTGTGGATTTGACTTTTTTTGGATCCTGGAGCTTAATCAATCCTATTTTTTCGGTTTTCATCGTGCAAAAAATTGAAGGAGGAAACGTTGCCGTAGCTGGAGTTTCTATCGCTATTTACACCATCACTTTTTCCATTTTTAGATTTTTAACCGCTTCTTTTTTAGATTCAAAAAAAGGACAAGAAGATGAATTTTGGTCNTTGTTTTACGGTCTTTTGTTTTTATCTTTTTGTAGCTTTTTGTATCTTTTTGTTCGCTATCCATCTCATCTTTTCTTTTTACAATTTTTCCAAGGAATTGCTATGGCAATGTATTACGNAGGATATTTTGGAATTTATTTAAGGTCTCTTCCCAAAGAAAAAGAAGGCACGGCTTATTCTCTCGATNTTGCTTTAACAAATTTAATAGGAGGAGTATCAATTTTGTTTGGAGGAACGATAGCTTATACTTTTGGATTTAAAACAGTTTTTGTTTTGGTGGGAATTTTTACTTTTTTGTCTGCAATTTTTTCTTTGAGAATTTTAAAAGAAATTTCGCCTCACTCTTTTAAAAAAATAAAGTTTTTCCCTTTTTAAAAACTATCTCACTCTTGAAACCCGAATCAATCCCCCACAAGGAACAATTTCGATTCCTCTTTTTTCTAATTCATCTAAAAATAAATTCATTCCTAAAGAATCCGAAGGGCAATGACCTGCTACTAAAACATTAATATTAGCTTCTTTTGCTTTCTGCCAATGTTCTTGTGATTGATGCATTGAAACTATGGTTCCAATTCCAACGATTGCCATTTTTTCATAAAGCTTTGGAGAACCCTCTGTCCCTCCGGTAATTTCAACTAAAGCAATTTTCCCGCATCTGTTTTCTCTCGAACCTACAGTAATTTTTGGTCCAGAACCCAATTTTGCTGCTCTTTTGTATTCTGGGATTTCCAAAAGTAAATCATAAAGTTCTTCTAAGGTATCAGGATTTTCTTTTTCGATTAAATTTTTTAAAAATTTTGCCACTAAATTGTCTGCGGGAGTGTGAACGTTCATTAAATTGATTCCCAAAAGCTTTGCTGCATCCACTGTTTTTTCATGAATCATNACGTGAATCCCCCTGGCCACTTCGTCGATCCTTTCTTTCATCAAATTTTCAGCCACATTAATTGGTACTCCGTAATAATGCAAAACATCGCACTGCAACTCCATTACATCCGTCAAGTTTGCTAAACCTTTTCCCAAAGGATGGTGCGAAATTACAAGGTCAATATCCTNTAACTCTTTTGCTAAAAGCAATTCTTCAACTTCAATCGAAATTCCCGCTAAAACTTTTTTAATTTCTTTATCCTCTGCGATGTGATAAATTCTTGAATCCAAAAAAGGATTTTCTAGGGCTTCAAGGTCAAAAATTTCTTTTTCCTTTCCGCTCAATCTTTGATATTTTTTTCTTTTTCGTTCCAAAAATTTTTGCACCCCTTCTTTACCTCTAAAATCCGCCTCAACGCCCATTTTTATTGCCAANTNAAAAATTTCTTTTGTTTTCATTGTTAAAATTTTATCCAATCTTAAAATAAAATTCAATGGATTTGCTTTTTATTTTTTGCTAAAATTTTTTCAATGAAAAAAGAAGCGAAAAAAGAACTTAATAAAATTTTAGATTTTTTGGTCGAAATAGGGAAATTAAAGAAAATGAAAAGAAGGGGATGGGTAATGAGAAAGGTAAAAAATCCTGAATCGATCGCAGACCATGCTTTTAGAACCGCAATTTTAGCTTGGGTTTTGTCAAGTTTTAAAAATTTAAACACTAACAAAATTGTAAAAATGGCTTTAGTCCATGACCTTTGCGAAATTTGGGCGGGCGATACTACTCCTTACGATCCCTTTCTAAATAAAATCAAAAACAAAAAAGAGCTCGCAGAACTTTTAAAAACTTGGCCAAGGTTTTCTCAAAAAGAAAAAATAAAATTCGCAAAAGAAAAATTCAAAAAAGAATTAAAGGGATTAAAAAAAGTTTTATTTTNTCTCCCAAAACATCTTCAAAAAGAAATGATGCATTTGTGGCTAGAGTATGAAAAAGGAATAACAAAAGAAGGAAGGTTTTTAAAACAGCTAGACAGAATTGAAAATTTAATTCAAGCCCTTGAATATTTAAAAGAAGGAAACAAATTTGCCATTTCTCCGTGGTGGGAACAAAAAGAAGAATTGATCGATGATCCTCTTTTGTTAGAATTGCTTTTTGTTTTGGAAAAAAAATTTAAAAAATTTTTTAAAAATTAAATGAAAAACATAGTTGAATTCATCCAAGAAATAGCACAACTTAAGGGAAAAGCAAGAAGAGGGTGGGTTTTGCATAAATTTAAAAATCCAGAAACGACTGCAGAACATATTTTTCATTTAGCTTTTTTTGCCTGGATCGCAGGAAGGTTTCAAAATTTAAATACTGAAAAACTAATCAAAATGGCTCTTTTGCACGATATTTGCGAAGTTTACGCGCCGGATTTAACTTCTTACGATGCTAAAGGAATAGAAAAAAAGGGAAAAATCACAATAAAAGATGTTTTGAACATCGTCCCCCAAAAAGGAAGGCCTCAAACTTGGCAAAGAAAAAGGCTGGAGTTAATAAAAAGAAAATTAGAAGAAAAAGCAATGAAAAAGATCTTAAAAAAATTACCTCCAAAGATTAAAAAAGAAATGGAACTTTTGTGGCAAGAATACGAAGAACAAATTACTCCAGAAGCTCGACTAATAAAACAAAGCGATAAAATGATCAATCTCCTTCAAGGGCTCGAATATTGGAAAAAATACGGAAAAATTGAAAAAGATTTATGGATTCAAAGAGCAAAGGAAGTTATAGATAATCCATTTTTGATAAACTTTCTTAGATATTTAGAAAAAAAATACAAATAACCCCCACCAAATTGTGGGGGATTTTTAAAAGAAAAGGTTTTTAATGAAAACCTTTAATAATCTTCTTCTGGAAGTTCAGTTTCTTTCTTTTTCTTTTCCGGAATTTCTGAGACGACGCATTCTGTAACAAAGAGCATTGAAGCTGCAGAAACTGCGTTCTCTAGAGCCGTNCTTATTACTTTTGTAGCGTCGATTACGCCACTTTCTAACAAATTCTCAAANTTTCCTGCCAAAGAGTTAAATCCAAAAGCAAAATCTTTATTTTCTTTTACTTTTTGAATTACAATCGAACTATCAAAGCCTGCATTNTCTGAAATCTGTTTTATAGGAACCTCCAAAGNCTTTTTCAAAATCAAAACGCCGGTTTTTTCATCTCCTTGTAAAGTTTTTTCTAATTCTTCTAAGCTTGATTGGGCTTTCAAAAGAGCAATTCCTCCTCCAGGCAAAATTCCTTCTTCAATGGCTGCCCTTGTAGCGTTCAAAGCGTTTTCGGTCTTTTTTTGTTTTGTCTTTTGTTCTATTTCGGTTGCCGCTCCAACTTTAATTACCGCCACTCCTCCTGAAAGCTTTGCTATTCTTTCTTGTAATTTTTCTTTATCAAAATCTGATTCTGTTCTTTGAACTTCTTCTTTTAATTGTTTTATTCTCGCATCGATTTCTTCTTTCTTTCCTTTACCTTCAACAATGGTTGTTCTNTCTTTTTCTACCACCACTCTTCTTGCCCTTCCCAAATAATCAAGCTTTATATTTTCAAGTTTTAGACCCAATTCCTCTGAAATTACTTGTCCTCCGGTCACGATCGCAATGTCTTGGAGNATTTCTTTCTTTCTGTCACCAAACCCTGGAGCTTTTACTGCTACACAATTTAGTACTCCCCTAATTTTGTTAACGATCAAGGTTGCCAAAGCGTCTCCTTCTAGTTCGTCCGCAATAATCAACAAATCCTTTTTCCCCGTCTGAACTACTTTTTCTAAAATAGGCAAAATTTCATTTAAGGCTGAAATTTTTTTGTCAGTGATTAAAATGTAGGGTTCTTCCAAAACCGCTTCCATTTTTTCTAAGTTTGTAATCATGTAAGGAGAAACATAACCTCGGTCAAACTGAAGCCCTTTAACGATTTCTCGTTCTAAACCAAATTTTTTCGATTCTTCTACGGTAATTACTCCATCTTTTCCTATCTCAGAAATTGTTTCTGCGATTATTTTCCCAACCTCAGGGTCCAAAGAAGCAATTTGGGCTACGTTCGCTATTTCTTCTTTTTTTGTGATCGTCTTCGAGTTTTTCTTTAAAAATTCAACCACCCTTTCCAACCCTTTTTCTATTCCTTTCCTTAATAACAAAGGAACTGCTCCTGCGGCAACATTTTTCAATCCTTCTTTCGCAATCTCAAAAGCTAAAACCATCGAAGTAGTCGTTCCATCTCCGGCCTTATCTGAAGTTTTCTCTGCCACTTCTTTTAAAATTTCAACTCCCAAATTCTCAACTTTGTCTGCCAATTCTATTTCTTTTATAATCGAAACACCATCGTCTGATATATCGGGAGCTCCAAAACCCTTGTCTACCACCGTGTATCGTGCTTTGGGTCCTAAAGTAGCTTTCACTGCTTTGTAACCTTTCTCCATCCCTTTTAGCAACTTTCTTCTTGCTTGTTCAGAAAATAAAATTTGTTTTTCTGCCATGGTTTTTAATTTTCAATGATTGCTAAAATGTCTTCTTCTTTGCAAATTAAATATTCTTTATTGTTGACCTTTATTTCGTCTGGACCGTATTTTTTAAATAAAACTTTTTGGCCTGGTTTAACGGAAACTGGAATTAAATTCCCTTTTTCGTCCCTTNTNCCAGGTCCTACCGCAATTACTTTTCCTTGTTCTGGNCTTTCTTTTTCTGCNGATTCCGGCAACAAAATTCCAGCCTTTGTTTTTTCTTCTTGTTTTATCGACTCAAGTAAAATATAATCTGCTAAAGGAATAATTTTCATTTTAGTTTTTTAGGGCATTTACGACCTTTAAAACAAAATTTTTGAGGCAGAAATTCTAATAAATATAATACTTAAAAACTTTTTGTTTTTCAAGNGGTTTAAAAGTTTTTTAAAAAAATGGCAAAAATTACTAGGCTAAAAATTCTTTTTTCTACAAAAAAGGATGGTTCAATGAAAATTGGAGACAAGGNGGGAGAAAAAAATAGAGAAAAATTTTTAAAAAAGGCTGGGGTTGATAAAAATAATGTAGTCTTTATGAAAGGATGCCACGGAAAAAGAGTAAAAAAAGTTTCAAAAAAAGATAAAGGAAAAATTGTTGAAGGTTTTGACGGGTTAATTACAAAAGAAAAAGGAGTTTTTTTGGGAATGACTTTTGGAGATTGTTTGCCAGTTTTTTTGTGGGACAAAGAAAAAAAAGTAATTTCTCTTTTGCATTGCGGGTGGCGAGGAATTGCAAAAGGAATTTTAGAAGAAGGAGTAAAGAAAATCAAAAGCTTTAAAATAAAACCAAAAGAGATTTTTGTCTTTATTGGTCCTGGGATTTGCAAAAAGCATTACGAAATAAAAGAAGACGTTTTTGAGAAGTTTAAAAATTACAAAAATGCAATCACTTTCAAAAAAGGAAAAATATTTTTAGATTTGAAAAAAGTATTAAAAGAGAAATTGAAAGGTTTAGGGATAAAACGCATTTTTCAATCAAAAGAATGTACTTTCTGCCAAAAACAAAAATATTTTTCTTTGAGAAGAGACAAAAAACTAAGGGTCCAAATCGCTTTGTTTGGACTAAAGGTTGGTAATTAGTTTTAATTTTTTAATAATATAAATGATGGAGTTAAAAAAAATTAGAGAATGCGAAAACAATTTCAAAAGGTTAACAAAGAGAGTTTTCAAATTTTCAAATTTTTGAGGCTTCGATTTTGAGGTCTTTTTTGGTTTATTGAGAATTCAATTTTGTTTAATGAGTTAAATTGAATAATATGAAAAAAATAAAAATTCGAGAAGCTAAAATTGAAGATATTCCTCAAATTTTAGATGTAGAAATAGCAACTTGGGGGAAAGAGAGAGCAGCTACTTTTGAAATGTTGGAGTCAAGAATAAAAACTTTTCCTGAGGGAACTTTAATAGCTGTGGTGGATGAGAAAATAGTTGGTGTTGTTGTAGTTGAAATAATTAATTCTAACCTCATAAATAATTTTTCAACCTGGTATGAAATAACAGATAATGGTTTTATTGCTAAAACCCACAATCCAAGAGGCGACACTCTTTATGGAGTAGATTTAAGTGTTCATCCTCTTTATCAAAATAAAGGCATTGGTAAAGAACTAATGATTGCGGTAGGAAAATTAGCAATAAAACATAATTTAAAAGGAGGCCTGCTCGGTGCCAGAATACCTCATTACCACAAATACGCAGATAGAATAAAAGTACAAGATTACGTGAAAATAAGTCAAAAAGATCAATGCAACATTCCTCCAGACCCTGAATTAGTGTTTTATCAAAAACTTGGGTTGAAAATTGTCAAAATAATACCTAATTATTTTGATGACCCAGAGAGCTTGAATTATGGTGTTTTGGTGTTTTGGAAAAATCCATTTTATAATAAATGGTATCGCAAAATTGCGGCAATGTTCTTTAGGGTGTAGTTTTTTAAAAATTAAAAAATGTGAGGAATGAAACGCCAAGGAACTTTTTTCATATATTCTTCGTAATCTTTACCAAATTTACTTAAAAGAAATTTTTCTTCTTTTTCCGACGCATCATAAAAAATGAGAGAGAAGATAAAAATTGGAAGAAGGGTCCAAAAAGATTTTAGAATAAAAAAGGTCCCAAAGTATCCCATAATATAAGCTGTATAAATTGGATGTCTTATTTTTGAATAAACACCCCAAGTAACTAACTGAGTAATTTTTTCTTTTGGAAAATGAGCTTGAGAATGTATTCGATGCGCAATTTCATGAAGCCATATTCCTCCTATCAACAATCCAAAACCTATGATATAATTAAAAAAAGAAAGGTCCAAACGTGGATTTGGAAAAATAATCGCTGTTAAGATAATAATTATCCATTCACTAATATCAATAATTCTTCGAAAGAATGTTGATCTTTCAAAATAAAAATCCAAAAAACTTTTTTTACTAAAATGATCTATCATTTAATTTTTTTCTTAATTTTTCTTTTAAACGGAATATTAGGATTCATAGTTTTTAACAAAAACCGCGGGCATTTAGCTAATAGAGTTTTTATTTTCTTAGTAGGAATACTAGAAATATGGTTATTTATTTATTATTGGAAAGATGAACCATTTTTTAAAAACTATGCTCCTCTTCTTTTAAAGCTTGATTTTGCGAGCGGAATTTTTCTTTGCGCTGCTTTCTATTTTTTTTCTCAGTTTTTTCCTCATCCTATTAAACTTTCTTCTTTGAAAAAAACACTAATTGTAATTTTGGTTTCTCTTTTTTCAATTTTATCATTTACTCCTCTTATTCTCAATAACATCCACTTCAGGAATGGTATTATTGATGCTAGCCCTGGATTTCTTTTTTTTGGTTATTTTATTTTAGCTTCATTTTTTATTGGAGATGGAATAAGAACTTTAATTATAAAATATAAGCGCTCTAGTGGGATAGAAAGACGGCAAATTTCTTATGTTTTGTTAGGTCTCGTTATTTCAGCGAGCATCCTTTCTTTTGTCAACTTAGTATTAGGAAGCTTTTACCCTCTTTCAGAAAGAATTTATCGTTTAAGTTCTACTAGTCTTTTCGCATTTATTATTTTTACATCATTAGCTATTACTCGCTACCATCTCTTTGGCATCCGCGTTATTTTGACTGAGCTTTTGGTAGGAGTAATGGGAATTATTTTGTTTTTGCAAATAATCTTTGCTCAGAGTTTACAATGGAGAATATCTAGTGTTTTGACTTTTCTTTTGTTTTTAATTTTTGCCTACTCTCTTTTAAAAGCAGTCCACGAAGAGGAAAAGAGAAGGGAGGAGGCAGAGAGGTTAGCACAAAAAGAAAGGGAGTTGGCAGAGAAATATCAGGTTTTGGCTATAAGGTTGATAGCAATAGAGAAAAGTTTGAAAGAGGTAGCAGAGAGAGAAAGAACGTTGAGAAAAGAAGCAGAGAAATTGAGTCAAGCTAAAACAGAATTCATTGCCATTGTCTCCCATCAATTGAGAACCCCCTTGACCATAATTTCTGGATACTTGTCAATGATTTTAGATGGAGATTATGGAGAAATTCCTCAAAAGATCAAAGAGATTATAAAGAAGGTTTTGCAATCTACACAAAGGCTCATTCGATTGGTAAACAGCATTTTAGACATTTCAAAGATTGAAGCAGGAGAAATGGAAATAAGTTTGAAAAGAGTGGATTTGAGAGAAATTGCAAGAGAAGTGATAGAAGAATTAAAAATAAAGGCAAAAGAGAAAAATCTCAATTTAGAGTTAAAAGAACCAAAAGAGAAAATAGAAAACTTGGTAGATAGAGAGAAAATAAGAGAGGTTCTCTTTAATTTAGTTGACAATGCCATAAAATACACTCAAGAAGGAGGAATCACTTTGATATTAAAAAGAGAAATAAAAAAGAACGTAGACCAAATTTGGATAAAAGATACTGGAGAAGGGTTAACAGAAAAAGAAAGAGAGAAGGTTTTTGAGAAATTTTCAAGAGGAGGTGCGGGTTTGAGATTTTGGGTTGAGGGAGCAGGACTGGGTCTTTTTATTTCAAAATCTTTTGTTGAACTTCACGGTGGCAAAATCTGGGTTGAATCTGAAGGAAAAGGAAAAGGATCAACCTTTTACATTGAGTTGCCAATAAGAGAAAACTACGAGAGCAACAAGAATAATTTTTAAAAAGAAAGAATTAATAAAAGAATTCAAGAGAAGGTTTCAAGGGAGGAAAACGAAAAATCTAAACGAAAAAGAAATTGAAGATTAAATTAAAGCAACAATTAAAGAACAAAAAAAGGGGAGCAAAAAGATAAAGATTAAAAATTTCTCAAAAGAAAAAATAAACAAAAAATTTTCTGTTTTTTTTCGAATATTTTTTCAAATTTTTTAGATTACTCTTTCACAGAGAGATATTTTAATTTTTGGGAAAATTTGTTAAAAATATAATTAAAATTTGCAACACAGATTTGATTCAAGAGAAAATTTTTTAAAAACACGGAAAAAAATCAAGATAAAGTCGCATTTTAGGGAAAAACTTTTTCAGTTCCAAACTATTGTGTAACTAATTTTCTCTATTATCAATGAAATTGTTGAAATTTTCAGGAGGAAATTTTTGACTATTACGATGTTCAAGAGACGAGTTGTGAAGAAAGATTGTTCGTTGATTTTTTTTGAAAAAATTGTTAAAATAAAAAAATGCCAACAATAAATCAATTAGTTAAAAAAGAAAGAGAAAAAAAGAAAAAGGGACTGAGGTCCCCCGTTTTGAAATTTTCATTCAATACCCTCAAAGGAAAGAGAATTTTTCTTCCTTCTCCCTTTGAAAGAGGAATATGCTTGAAAGTTTTTACTATGGCACCCAAAAAACCAAACTCTGCTTTAAGAAAAGTGGCTAAAGTAAAGCTGACAAATGGAATGGAAGTGACTGCATACATCCCAGGAGAGGGGCACAATTTGCAAGAGCACTCAATAGTTTTAATAAGAGGAGGGAGGGTAAAGGATTTGCCTGGAGTGAGATACCATGTGGTGAGAGGAGTTTTGGATGCTGCGGGGGTGGAAGGNAGAAAAACCAGTAGGTCAAAATACGGAAAGAAATTAGAAAAAACAAAAAGCTAAAAATGGGGAGAAAAAGATATAAAAAAAGAGAAATTAAACCAGATCCTGTATATAATTGTTGGGAGGTAGCGAAACTGATAAATTTTGTAATGGAGCGTGGGAAAAAAGAATTAGCAAGAAAAATCGTTTATTCGGCTTTAAAAACGATAGAAGAAAAAGAAAAAAGAAATCCCTTGGAAGTTTTAAAAGAAGCGATAAAAAATGCGCAACCTCAATGGGAGACGAGACCGAGAAGGTTCGGAGGAGCATCTTATCAAGTTCCAGTAGAAGTTCCCTCAGAGAGGGCAAAAAGGTTAGCTTTGAAATGGTTAGTTTTGGGAGCAAGAGAAAAAAAAGGAAAATCAATGGTGGAAAAACTTGCGGAAGAAATTTTACTTTCTTCAAAAAATCAAGGTTGGGCCACTAAAAAGAAAACAGAAGTTCATAAAATTGCAGAAGCAAACCGAGCCTTTGCTGGGTTAGCATAAAATAAACTCAACCATGAGAAAATACCCGATTGAACAATATCGGAATATTGGATTTATTGCTCATATTTCAGCCGGTAAAACTACCACAACCACTTGTATTTTGTATTACACAGGAAAAGTTCATAAAATTGGAACGTTGGAAAAAGGGACTACTCCTTTAGATTGGATGATTCAAGAAAGAGAAAGAGCAATGACCATCGTTGCGGCAGCCACCACTTGTTATTGGAAAGTGGAAGGTAAAGAATATCAAATTAACGTTATTGACACGCCGGGTCACATAGATTTTACTGCAGAAGTTCAAAGATCTTTGAGGGTTTTGGATGGAGCGGTCGTGGTTTTTGATGGNTCAGAAGGAGTTCAGCCTCAAAGCGAAACTGTGTGGAGGCAAGCTGAAAACTTTAACGTTCCTAGAATTTGTTTTGTTAATAAAATGGATAAAATTGGAGCCGATTTTGAAACGAATTTACAATCAATCAGAGAAAGGTTAACAGATAAAGCAGTTCCTCTTCAATTGCCCATCGGAAAAGAAGAAAATTTCTCCGGGTTGATAGATTTAGTTGAGATGAAAGGGTTTAAATTTGTAGGAGAGGAGGGAAAAGAAAGACAAGAAATTGAAATTCCAGAAGAAATGAAAGAGGTGGCAAAAGAATGGAGAGCTCATTTAATAGAGAAGGTGGCCGCTGAAGATGAAAAATTACTTGAAAAATATCTTTCCGGTAAAGATTTTTCAACAAAAGAATTAAGAGAGGCCATAAGAAGGGCTACTATTTCTTGTAAAATTTTTCCAGTGTTTTTTGGGTCTTTGATGAAAAGAATTGGGGTTTTACCTCTTTTGGATGCAATTTGTTATTATTTACCATCGCCGGCAGATTTACCTCCGGTAAAAGGTGTAGATCTAAAAACGGGTAACGAAATTGAAAGAGAACCCAAAGATACTGCGCCCTTTTGCGCTCTAGCCTTTAAAATTCAAACCGATCCTTATGTTGGAACCTTAACTTTTTTGAGAATTTATTCTGGGCACTTAGTTAAGGGTTCTTTCGTTTTAAATGCTAATACTGGAGAAAAGGAAAGAATTGGGAGAATTTTGAGAATGCATGCAGACAAAAGAGAAGAATTAGAAGAAATTTTTGCTGGCGAGATTGTTGCGACTGTGGGTTTAAAAAATACTCATACAGGTCACACTCTTTGCGATGAGGTGGCTCCTATCATTTTAGAAAGGCCCACTTTCCCTGAGCCTGTAATATTTACCAAAATTGAACCCAAAACGAAAGCAGAGCAAGAAAAACTATTTATGAGCTTGAAAAAATTGGAACAAGAGGACCCTACTTTCAAAATGAAATACGATTCTGAAACCGGAGAAACTTTAATTTGTGGAATGGGAGAGTTGCATTTGGAAATAATTGTTGATAGACTAAAAAGAGAATTTAACGTTGAAGGAACGATTGGAAAACCCCAAGTAGCTTACAAAGAGACAATTACCAAGGAATCAGAAGCTGAAGGAAAATACATTAGACAATCTGGAGGAAGGGGTCAATACGGACACGTGATAATTAAAATTGAACCTTTAGAAAGAGGAAAGGGTTTTGAATTTGTAGATAAGATAAAGGGAGGGGTGATTCCAAAAGAATTCATTCCTGCGGTAGAAAAAGGAGTAACAGAAGCAATGGAAAAAGGATTTTTAGCCGGTTGGCCATTAACGGATTTGAGAGTAACTCTTTTTGACGGTTCTTTCCACGAAGTTGATTCTTCAGAGTTGGCTTTCAAAATTGCAGGGTCGATTGCTTTGTTCGAGGCGGTAAAAAAAGCAAACCCAATTTTACTCGAGCCCATTATGAGACTGGAAATTACCATTCCGCCTGAATACTTGGGAGCGGTGATTGGAGATTTGGGTTCCAAAAGAGGAAAAATAGAAGAAACCGTAGATAGAAAAGGGTTGAAAATAATTAAAGCAGAAGTTCCTTTAAAAGAACTTTTTGGTTACGCAACNACGTTAAGGTCATTGACAAAAGGAAGAGGAACTTTTATAATGGAATTTAGTCATTATCAAGAAGTTCCCCAAAACGTTGCCAAAGAAATTATTGAGGGGAAAAAATAAAAAGGTCGAAAAAATTTACTTGAAAAATTCAAAATAAAAAGGTCAAAAAAAATTCAAAAATAAAAAAATATGCCAGAAAAAGAAAAATTTCAAAGAAAAAAACCACACGTTAACATTGGAACAATCGGGCACGTCCATCATGGTAAAAGTACGGTTACTGCAGCCATTACCCATTATTTGAAAATGAAAGGTTTGTGCGAAAAAGAAATTACAGTAGATGATTTAAATGCCGCCCCAGAAGAAAGAGAAAGGGGTTTAACGATTACTATTTCTCACGTAGAATACGAAACCGACAAAAGACACTACGCTCACATTGACTGTCCAGGCCACGCAGATTACGTAAAGAACATGGTTACTGGAGCGGCTCAATTGGACGGTGCAATTTTGGTTGTGGCGGCAGACGACGGAATTATGCCACAAACAAGAGAACACGTTCTTTTNGCAAAACAAGTTGGAGTGCCTGCGATGGTAGTTTACATTAACAAATGCGATATGGTTCCAGAAAAAGAATTGATAGATTTAGTTGAAAGCGAAGTAAGAGAGCTCTTGAAAAAATATGAATATCCTGGAGACCAAATACCTGTAGTCAGAGGCTCTGCTTTAAAAGCTTTGTCAGCCACTTCTTTCGACNATCCAGATTTAAAATCAATTGGAGAATTGTTAGAAAAAGTAGATTCTTACATTCCAGAACCTGTAAGAGAATTGGACAAACCATTTTTGATGGCAATCGAAGACGTNATGACAATTACAGGTAGGGGAACGGTTGTTACNGGAAGGGTAGAAAGAGGAAAATTGAGAGCAGAAGAAGAAGTTGAAATCGTGGGATTAAAAGAGAGCAAAAAAACGGTAGCAGTTTCGCTTGAAATGTTTAGAAAGGAGCTGGATGAGGCTCAAGCAGGAGACAATATCGGAGTTTTNTTAAGAGGAGTGGAAAAAGAAGAAGTTCAAAGAGGGCAAGTTTTGGCAAAACCCGGAACGATTACTCCTCACACAGAATTCGAAGCTCAATGCTATATTTTGACAAAAGAGGAAGGCGGAAGGCATACTCCTTTCTTTTCAAGGTACAAACCTCAATTTTTCATAAGAACGGCAGACGTTACTGGAGAAATCGTTTTGCCCGAAGGAGTAGAAATGGTAATGCCAGGAGATACCGTATCTTTCACTGTAAAATTAATTGCGCCCGTAGCAATCGAAGAAAAACAAAGATTTGCTATTAGAGAAGGTGGAAAAACAGTAGGAGCGGGAATAGTGACGAAAATTATAAAGTAAATTCATCACAAATTTTGACNAAGAATTTGGCAAACAAAAAGAAGAAATTTTCACAAAGGTTTAGATAATTTTTAACAAAAAGAGAAAAATTTAACTAAAGGTTGGTTTTTTGTTTTTTTATAGAGCTTTAAGAATGGTAAAAAAAAGAGAAAAAAAAGAAGAGAAAGGAGTGAGAATAAAAGTGAAAGGATACGATCCTAAAATTGTTGATAAATCGATAGAGCAAATTATTGAAGTGATAGAAGATTTTGGTGCAGATTTTATAGGACCGGTACCCTTGCCTACTGAAATTAAAAAGATTACCGTAAGAAGGTCGCCCTTTGTTCACAAAGACGCGAGAGAACAGTTTGAAATTAGAATTCATAAAAGATTTCTAGAGATTAAAAAAATCTCAAAAGAAATGATTGAGGCNTTGCAAAAGATTACTTTGCCTTCTGGAGTTGAAATTGAAATAAAGATGAAAAGTTAAAATTCATAAATAAAATTTCGTGAAAGTGATTTTGGGAAGAAAAATTAAAATGGCCCAAATTTTTGATGAAAAAGGAAACGCAATTCCTGTTACTTTTGTTTTGGCAGGACCTTGTAAGGTTTTGGATGTGAAAACCAAAGAAAAAGATGGATATTTTGGAGTGAAACTGGGGTTTGAAGAAATAGAGAATAAAAAAATAAAAAAGAGTAAAAAACACCAGCCCTTTAAAGTAATTAAAGAATTTAGAGCGAAAAGCGAAGAAGATCTTAAAGATTTTAAAGAAGGCCAAGAAATCAACGTTTCTTCGTTCCAAGAAAAAGAAAAAGTTTGTGTTGCAGGAACTACCAAAGGAAAGGGTTTTCAAGGTGGAGTTAAAAGATGGGGATTTTCTGGAAGGAATGCTACTCATGGAATGAAGCACGAAGAGAGGACTTTAGGTTCAGTTGGGTCAACCAGACCTGCGAGAGTAATAAAGGGTAAAAAAATGCCAGGTAGGACAGGAGGAGAAAGGCTAACCATAAAAAATCTAGAAATCGTAAAAATTTTCCCAAAAGAAAATATCATCGCCATCAAAGGAGCGGTTCCAGGAAGAAAAGGTACTTTGCTGGAAATAGTCAAAAGAGAAAAAGAATAAATTAAAAAACAATGAAAATTCCGGTTTACACTAAAAACGGAGAAATAGTAAATGAAATAGAGTTACCAAAAGAAATTTTTGGATTGAAAATTAATCCTAATTTTTTGCATCAGGTAATAGTTTCTCAAATGTCAAACAGAAGGCAAGGNACCGCTCATACAAAAACAAGAGCCGAAGTTTCAGGTGGAGGAAGAAAACCTTGGCCTCAAAAAGGATTGGGAAGNGCAAGACACGGTTCTATTAGATCTCCCATTTGGAAAGGAGGAGGAGTGGCTCATGGTCCGAGAAAAGAAAAAAATTATAAAAAGATAATTCCAAAGAAAATGANACGGAAGGCTCTTTTTATGGTTTTGAGTTCCAAAGCAAAAGATAACGANTTGATTTTATTGGATAATCTCGAAATTAAAGAAGGGAAAACAAAAGAAATAGCAAAAATTTTAGAAAACTTAAAAATAAAAGGGAAAAAAGTCCTTTTTGCGTTGCCTTCTTTAGATAAAAAAATTATTCTGGCTGTAAAAAACATTCCCAAAGCTTCAACGATTCAAGCCAAAGATCTAAACGCTCTGGANGTTTTGAATGCAAAATATCTTTTGATGCCTTTGAATTCGCTCGACATTATAAAGAAAACCTTTTTAAAATAATAATGAAAATAGAAGACGTTATTTTAAAACCAATTTTGACAGAAAAAATAAAATCCCTAGAACGAGATGGAGTTTATGGATTTTTAGTCCATAAAGACGCTAATAAAAAATTAATCAAGGAGGCTCTTGAGAAAATTTTTAAAGTTAAAGTAAAAAAAGTGAGAATTATAAACGTGAAACCCAAAAAAAGAATTTTTTTAAGACAAAAAGGAAAAAAGCCAGGCTTTAAAAAAGCGTTAGTTTTTTTGGAAAAAGGAGAAAAAATTGAAATTTAAAAAATTTCCCTCTTGACAAATTCTTTTTAAAAATTAAAATTATTGTATTATGGAAAGGAAAACTGTTTCCACAAAACACAATCTTGTCATTGCAAAAAAAGTAATTTTGCCCCTCTTTTGTGTTTTTAGTTATTGGGGGCGGGAAAGAAAAAGATAAGGACAAAACTTAAAACGAATAAAAATCAAAACCTGCCCCCACAAAAAGGGGGCTGATTTAATTTAAAAAACCTTCATGGAAAAAGAAAAAATATATTTAACCCAAAAAGGATTAGAAAGAATTAAAAAGGAGTATCAAAAGCTTTTAAATCAAAAAAAAGAACTCTTGGGTACTCAATCTCCCCAGGTTTTACATTCTGAAGACCTAGATTCTGAATATTTGGTATTTTTACAAGAGCTTGAGGTTTTGGAGGGAAGGATAAAAGAATACGAAAGGATTTTGAGAAACTGTGAGATTATTAAAATTCCTCCAAAAGAAAAACAAAAAGAAATTCACTTGGGAGCGAAGGTATTGGTTGAAGTAGGAGGTCAAGAAGATGAATTTGAAATTGTGGATTCAATAGAATCAGACCCTGCTCAAGGAAAAATATCTTTTAAATCTCCCGTGGGCTCTGCTCTTTTGGGCAAAAGAGAGGGAGAGGAAGTGATAATTTCTTCTCCGGTGAAAAGAGTGTATAAGATAAAGAAAGTGAGATACTATTTTTCTTGAAAACGTTTAATCTTTTTTAATATATCTCTAATTTGAGCCGCTCTTTCAAAGTCTAAATTCTTTGCCGCCTCTTTCATTTCTTTTTCCAAAAGTTTTTTGTCTTTTATCATCCAAAATTCTATTTCAACTTCCTTTTCTTTTTTCCCAAAAATCCACTCTCTGATTGGTTTTATGATCGGTTTTGGAACTATTCCGTATTTTTTGTTGTATTCTTGTTGAATTTTTCTTCTTCTTTCAATTTCTTCTATCGCTTCTTCCATCGATTTAGTAATTTTGTCTGCATACAAAATGCAATGGCCCTCTGGATGTCTGGCNGCCCTTCCCATAATTTGAATTAAAGTGGTTGAACTTCTTAAAAACCCTTCTTTGTCTGCATCCAAAATTCCAATCAAAGCCACTTCTGGTAAATCCAACCCTTCTCTCAAAAGATTAATCCCAACCAAAACATCGTATTTTCCNTCTCTTAATTCTTTTAAAATTTGAGGCCTTTGTAAAGTTTTTACTTCAGAATGCAACCACTGTGAGATTATCCCTTCCTCTTTTAATTTTTCTGACAAAGCTTCTGCTAACCTTTTTGTCAAAGTTAAGACCAAAATTCTTTGTTTTTTTTCTACCCTTTTTTTAATTTCTTCGATTAAATCTTTTACTTGATTTTTTGTTGGTCTAATTTCAATAGAAGGTTCCAAGAGTCCTGTCGGNCTTGTTAATTGCTCTACGATAAATTTTTTCCCTGATTTTTTTCTTTCGTAATCTCCNGGCGTTGCAGAGACATAGATTATTTTTTTTATTTTTTTGTTAAATTCTTCAAAAGTTAAAGGTCTGTTATCGATGCAAGAGGGTAATCTAAATCCGTATTC
>JGI24721J44947_10004148_pt1 | contig 20213 bp, 17 predicted proteins | sample YelNatPaOPGAMG01_FD_44947 | JGI IMG/M metagenome (IMG submission 44947) | reverse complement strand
CCACCTGAATCAAAAGTGACGGTCTTACCAATGAGACTGAACAAATCTCCTTTTCCACCCTGATATTCAAGGACTATGAACCTTGGTTCATTTTCGCTCCCCTGGGCAACTGAGAGAAGGGCGCCCATTTTGAGTTTTTCCATCTCTTTTTTATCCAGCACAGTTACCTTTATCTTCTCGTTGAGCCCTAAATCTTTTATTATCTCTTTAACCTTCTTTTCAAACTTTTCTGGTGTGAGATTATTTGCTGGTTCGTTTGTAAAATCTCTTGAAATATTCTGCGATTCAGCAAGAATTCTACCGATTTGAACACCCTTTTTTATCTTTTCGATCTTGGTTTTGTCCATCTCAACGATGGCAAATTCTTTGATTTCCTGGTTCTCCTGCTTTTTATAAACATTGAATTCATACAAGGCAAGTATCGTGCCTTCAGCAAGTGCCTGACTGCAAATCTCTGGTTCTAATCCACCGATACCTGCACCATGGACGATCGTGCCAACTTTTTTTACCTTTACCTTTTTTGCTGCCATCGCTGCAGAACCGCTTGCCTTCCTTATTTCATCAATGCCGAATTTGTCTGATTTGCCAAGTCCTACCACCATTATCTTTTTTGCCTTTAATTTCCCGAATGTTGGAAATATGATCGTTTCACCAAGTTTACCAGTAATCTCTTCATTTTTAATTAGGTCTGTTATAGCGCCATTCAATGCCTTATCAACCGCACCGGTTGCCCCACCAGGAGACTTTATTCCTTCAAATAGATTCACTATGAGTAAATCTCCCTCAAAATCAAGTATTGATTGATTTAATATCTTAATTTCCATTCTATCTCCTTTTAGACTTAAACCTATTATATATAGAAATGAGAAAAAGTCAACATTGATTTGTCTGTTTTTCATTGATTTTTAGAAAAATTTGTTTATAATTGATTAATAAGATTCTGGAATCATTTAAAAGGACTATGAAGGCAAAGAGTAAATCGAGAGTGATATTAGATAAGGATACTAATTTAAAATTTCCGCATGTTTTGATAATTGATGCCTCAGCCGGGACAGGCAAAACACATACCCTTACCCAGCGTTTTGTTCAATACATTCTTTCAAAAAGAGTTCCTCATAATACTTTGAGTAATATACTTGCAATTACTTTTACAAACAATGCGGCAAGAGAAATGAAACAGAGAATTCTTGACTGGCTTAAAAAACTTGCCCTGGGCATTGATTGTGAGGAAAGAAGACAGACTATGGAACTTGTGGATTTAAGCCCGGAACAAATAACAAATCAAGCCGTAATAGTCCTGGAAAATATCCTTGAGCACTGGTCAGATTTTCATATTCAGACGATTGATAGTTTTATGAGTCGTATTTTGCGTGCCTCAGCCCATGAAATTGGTATGCCTCTTGAAATTGAGATTACTCAATCCTACGATGTGCTTGCTGAATCAGCTCTTTCTATTGTTCTGAATGATATAAACGATAGAAATTCATTTGAAGAATTGGAGCGATTTCTTGAACTTTTAAATCAGGAAGTAGATTCTTTCCCCTGGAATCCTGTTTCAAAAATTATTAATAGATTTAAAGATTTTCTTATAGAAGAAGGAAAGGCGTTAGAAAAGATTGTATTTGAGGACAATACAGAATTGATACAAAGCAAATTCACAGATATTTATGAGATTTACAATAAAATTCTAAAGAATGGATTAGAAAATAAAATAAAAATAGAAGTGCATAATGCAATGCAAACCAGGGATATAAAAAAACTGATAGGTGCATTTGATACACAATACCTGTGGTTTAAAAAATCCGGATTATCTCAAGAATGGATTGATTCTTGTGGAAATCTCTTCAAGATTGTTGAAGAACTTGCTTCGCTCTATTCAAAATCACATTATTTTCACTACGGTATTTTTTATGAAAAATTCAAAAAGGCGCTTAATATAGAAAAACGAAAAGAAGAGATAATCCATTTCGATGATATTAACAAGATACTTGCAGAATATTTAAGACGCGATAATGTGCCAGAGGTTTATTATCGCCTTGGTGATACACTTTATCATTTTTTGCTTGATGAATTTCAGGATACAGACCGTGTTCAATGGGAGAATATTCAGCCTCTGCTTTTTGAAGCCTATGCTAAAGGCGGTTCTTTCTTCGCGGTCGGTGATATGAAACAGGCAATCTATTTATTCCGTAAGGCTGACTATCGGATTATGAGAAAGATTGTCCAGGAGATAAAGAATAAAGACCGGTATAGCACATCATATCTGCCACCGAATGTTATTGACAATGCCCGAATTATTCCTCTTAAAGAGAACTTCCGCAGCGGGAATGTAATATTATCCTATGTTGATAGTATTTTTAAAGATAGATTGAAGCAAATTAAGGATGTAATACAATTGAAAGAAGACCGAACCGGTCTGACCGATTACACACAGGAGGCAAAAAAAGAATATCAAGGTTATGTTAAAACGGTCATTTTAGAGAAAAACGATGAAGAGTTAGAAAAGAAAGTGCTTCTGGAAATATTAGCCGATGTTCGCAAAAGATATTCACCGCGTGATATTACAATCTTAGCCCGTAAAAATAAACATGTTGAAAAAATCGTTGAATGGTTGACTGAAAATTCAATTGCTACTGCTTCGTTTAGTTCTTTGGATATCAGAAAGCGAAAATTAATAATGGAAATTGTAAATCTTCTACAATTTCTTGATACACCGATTGATAATCTTAGTTTTGCAACCTTTATTACTGGTGATATATTTCTTCGGGCGGTAGAATCCCGGGGTAGAAAAATCAAGCGCGAGGAGATATTTAAGTTCATAATGGATGTGTCGAAACACAAGAATACCGTGGAGAATCTTTATGTATATTTTAGAGAAAGTCTTGAATATTCTCCATTGTGGAGGATATTCTTTGAAGACCTTTTTACTAAAGTTGGATTTTATCCGCTTTATGATTTGGTATGTCAGTGCTTCAGAACCTTTAAAATCTTTGAACATTTTAAAGAAGAAACTGGCTTCTTAATTAGATTTCTGGAGGCGATAAGCACAATTGAGGCGAGAGGAATGAATAATATCAAAGATTTTTTAAAACTTGTTGCAGAAGATGAGGAAGATTCTATTCTTAAAGTTATACTGCCTGATTACATTGATGCAGTTAAAGTAATGACATTCCATAAAGCAAAAGGGCTTGGCTTCCCGGTGGTCATAAATATGTTCTATGATGAAAAAGATCGGTATTCTGTGATGTTCTTTGAGAAAGATGAAGGAAACTTGAAAATCTATTATATTACAAAAAAATTTTCTGAAAAGTTTCCAGAATTAAACAGAATCTATTCCGAAAAGAACCAGGATGAATTGATACAATCTCTCAATCTGGCATATGTTGCTAATACCCGGGCGATGAATGAATTATATAATATCGTGATTAAAAGGAATGATCAATACCACAATCCCTGTACTGACCTTTTTGAAGAATTTGAGAGTGGTGAAAAGTTTGCACCATCTGAAGAAAAAATTGGTAAACCAGAGCCTACTGAAATAAAAATTCCTGAAAAGTGTGAAATAAATTTTATTGAAGAGGATAGCGAAGGTTGGTCAATCAAAAGAATCTTAGAAACAAAACGGGGTGAATTCTTCCATGAGATTATGGCGCATATACGATTNATTAAAGATGACATTGAGGAAAAACTTGATGAAATTATTAAGTCAATTGCACCAAAATATAAAGAGATTTATAACCTTGAACAAGTGAAAAAGACGCTCTTGAATTTTTTAAATTCAGATATAGTAAAAGAATGGTTTGAAGAAAAGTCAGATAGAAAGGTGCAACAGGAGATTGAATATGTGAATGAAAGCGGTCTGTTTTACCGACCCGATCGGATAGTGATTGATAAGGATAGAATAACAGTTATTGATTTCAAAACGGGCACTGAAGAATCTGATTACTACTACACACAACTAAAAAACTATATAAAAATGCTGAAAAATCTTTATCAACAGAAAGAAGTTGTGGGTTATATAGCATTTATTGAAACAAAAAAAATAATTAAAATAAAATGAAAAAAAATTATTTGCTTTCCCAGGGTTTGGATATAATTGAATTCACCGGCAATATTTTGCTTGAAAACCCAGAAGAAATATCACAAAATATTATTGTATTCCCGGGTAAGAGGCCCGGATATTTTTTGAGAAAATATATTGCCGAGAAAATAAAACAGCCATTTGTTTCACCACAAATTCTATCAATGGATGAGTTCGTTGATTTTGTATATACATCACTCCTGGGTTATATTGACCGTATGGCAGGTCCTATAGATAGTGCGCCGATAATCTTCAACCTGAACAAATCTGAAAGACTCATTGGTGGTGAAGAATCTCAATTGTATCTTGATGAGTTTCTTCCCTGGTGTTTCAAATTATTTGCGGATTTTGAGGAAATGAGTATAGAGGAGATCAAACCTTCAAGATTAAGAGAGATTGATGAAATCGCTGGTGAACAATTACCTCCGAAGATCAGCGAAAATTTAATTAAACTCTCACGACTTTATGAATTATTTTATGAACAACTACATAAACTCAATCTTTCAACTCGTTCTTTGCGTTATAATAAGGTGGGAAAGGAAATTAAAGATGTTGATTTCAGCCCTTTTAAAAAAATCATATTTGTCGGACTTTTTGCCTTAACTAATTCAGAAAAGAGAATGCTATCATATCTTGCACAGAATGAGCGTGTAATTTTTATCTTTCAAAAAGGACCGGGCATTGATGGAGTTTTGGAAGAACTTAAAATTGATGTCAGCGAAGTGAATATTGAGAAGGAACCACCAGAAATAAATTTCTATCAGGCAATGGATGTGCACAGCGAGGTCTTCAAACTCAATCAACTGATTAGCAAGAAGACCGCTTTCAACTATAAAGATGTAATCGTCTTGCCGCTTGCCGATACACTCTTCCCGGTTGTTCAGCATACAGTTGGATTTACTAATAAAGAATATAATATTTCAATGGGTTATCCTATATCACGCACTCCGGTCTATGCAATCATTCAAATACTTTCAGAACTTTTAGAAACAAGACAGGGAGAAGAATATTATGTCCCGTCATACATTAAATTTGTATTACATCCATATGTGAAGAATATCTATTTTGAAAATGCAAGTTATGTGACAAGGATAATTTTTCATACGATTGAAGAGAACTTTATAGCGGAACAAAGAAGATTCGTTCGCCTTAGTGAGATAGAAGCTAATAAGAAGGTTATTGAAGGGTGTCTTACAAAATTAAAGAAATACGAAAATCTCAAAATTGACCAGGAGAAGATTAAAAATCATCTCCGTATGATACATAAAACACTTATAATGCCTTTTGAAGATATAAGGGATATTGGGGATTTCACCGATAAATTTTTAACTTTCTTTTCTTTTATATCAGAGAAAAGTCCGGCAAACTTACATCCCTTTACTGCACCATTTATCAAGACTGTGCTTGAATCTATTTATGAATTGAAAACTTCTGATTTGAAAAATGAAAGATTTAAAGAGACCGATAGTTATTTTAGATTGTTGAAGAATTTTCTGCGCACAGTAAGTTATCCGTTCTCTGGAACACCAGTAAGGGGCCTGCAGGTGCTTGGCTTTCTGGAGACAAGGAATATGAAATTTGACAATGTTTATATACTTGATGTTAATGAGGGGATTCTTCCCAATACGAAAAAAGAAGATACCATACTTCCCCACGGTATCCGTGCGTATCTTGGATTACCAACTTATGAAGCAAGTGAAAAAATATTCCGTTACTATTTTGAGACACTATTAGCAGGTGCAAAGGAAGTTCACATATTTTATATTGAAGGAGCAGATAAAGAAAAGAGCCGATTTGTTGAAAAATTGCTCTGGGAACAACAACGAAAAACTGGTAAATTATTTATTCCAAAGAACGATGTCTTTTTCAATGTGCAGTTCTCTCAAAAAGAACCAAAATCTATTGAAAAAACAGAAGATATGATTCAATACATTAAAAATACTGTAAATTTTACACCCACAAGGCTTGATAAGTATTTGCAATGTCCCTTGAGTTTTTATTATGGCGAAGTTCTGAAACTAACTGCCAAAGAGGAACTCAGCGGAGAACCCGATGCGCTAAAAATAGGTAGCATTGTCCACAGTGTTCTGGAAAAATTTTTTACTGCCCGGATTGGCCATTCATTAACAATAAAAAAAGAAGATTATAAAATAATGGATGGTATTGTGGAAGAAATTTTTAATGAAACATTTCAGAATTCATCTGAGGGGTCTTTGTATCTAATCAAAATGCAAATTAAAAAGCGAATGTCTGATGTTTTGAATTATTATCAAAATCAAGATTTTGCAAGAAGGGTAGTCGTGGAATGTGAAGGTAATAAAATTCCAATATCCAGACCAAATCGCAAATCTGTATCTATGTGTAGTATTAAATTGACAAATGGCGGATCAGTAAAGATATTTGGTAAAATCGACCGTGTAGATAGGGATGGTGATTCATACTTTATTATTGATTATAAAACAGGAGCAAGGCCTGAAATTCCTGATATTGAAAAATTTGATATAGACAAGCGTGAAGAATGGTCAAAAACCTTAAAATCGGTTCAACTCCCAAGTTATTTAATCATATATCTGTCAAATAATCCAGAAATCACAATTGAAAATATTAATGCGGGTCTGATGATTCTGGGGGGCAAAGAAGTAAAAGAGGCATATCTGTTTCCAAAGAATGATAATAAAAGAGATGCCTATGAGCATTTAAAGAAAGGTGTACTCCTGCTTATTGAAGAAATATTAAATCCTGATATGCCATTTATGCCTGCTATAGATACAGAACAATGTTCAGATTGCGAATTTAATGTAATCTGTGGCAGACAATGGGTTGAAAAAATATGGTAAATCAATCAGGTTTATTATAATTATACGAAAGACAAAGCGTTCCAGCCTAAATTTTTTAACAGGTTTTTATAATTTCTTTATCGCTGCAGGTGCCAAATTCAACCTGTATCGTTGTGTGGTTTATGCCGAATTTATTGGTGAGTAATTCTTCAATCTTTTTAATTATAATAGCAACTTCGCTTGTGCGGAAATCCTCACATACATCAATATGCCCTTCAAAATGAATATCTTTATCTGTCATCTGCCAGATATGGACATGGTGTAGATTATGGACTTCAGGTATACTTTCAATTGCGCACTTTATCTCCATAATATCAATCCCTTCAGGGGTTGATTGCATAAGTATGTTTACAGTGTCCCTGACAATGAAATAACTTTCACGCAGGATATAAAGACCAATGATAATTGTTAATATGGGGTCAATGATATATATATTGAAGAACTTTATAAGAATACTACCAATGACCACAGCAATGGAAGAGAGGGAATCAGCGATCAGATGGAGATAAGCGGATTTGATATTCAAATTATGGTGGGCATCCTTTTTTAACAGAAATACACCAATTATATTTGCAACAAGGCCGACGATGGCAACGACCATCATCAAGAGGCTATCAATCTTATGCGGATGGAAGATTCTGATAAATGCCTCTTTGAATAAAAAGAATATGATGATGATCAAAACCGAGGCATTGAATAATGCTGCGAGGATTTCTGCCCTTTTAAAGCCAAAGGTTTTTTGAATTGTGCTTTTGCGTCTTGAGAGGCGCAGGGCAATGTAACTGATAAGGATTGCTATACTATCACTGAAATTATGCAGGGCATCGGAGATCAAAGAGAGACTATTGGCAAATAGACCGCCCAAGACTTCAGCAATGGTGATAAAAAAATTTAGGAATATTACAAAAATTATATTTTTCGTATTTACTTCGTGATGGTGATTATTATGTGCCATTTGATAAAGATACAAGAATTTTTCAAAAAGTCAATAGCGATATGATTTTGCAACATTTTTCAGGCAGGCGGAAAAGTGTTGCAAAATTTTTGGACTTGCCATTGCAAAAAATTTGTCTATAATCTATCTGATATGGAAGAGATTATTACAATCATTGGTCCAACCGGTGTAGGTAAGACAAAACTTGCAATAGAACTTGCTGATAAATTTAACGGCGAAATAATTTCAGCGGATTCCCGCCAGGTATATAAATACCTAAATATAGGAACTGCCAAACCAACGACCGAGGAAAGGAAAAAGGCAGTCTTTCATTTGATCGATTTTCTTATACCTGACGAGAATTATTCCTGTGGAAATTTCGCCCGTGATGCAGAACATTTGATTGAGGAAATACTAAACAGGAATAAACTGCCGATTGTTTGCGGTGGAACCGGGCTATATATCAGGGCATTATATAATCCTTTACACCAATTGCCCCAGGCTGATAAGAACCTAAAAGAAAAACTCCAGGAGGTCTTAAAAGAAAAAGGACTCTATCATCTTTATAATAAACTCCTCGGGATTGATCCAGAATGGGCAAAGAAGGTCGGTCCCAGGGATAAACAGCGCATTTTAAGGGGGCTTGAGGTTTATGAAATTGCAAAAAGACCCTTGAGTGAATTGATCAAAAAAGAAAGGGCCCAGGCTCGTTACAGACCAAAATATATTGGATTGATTATTCCCAGAAATGAATTATACAAAAGAATAGATAATCGTTATGATAAGATGATTTCAAATGGTCTTGTTGACGAGGTGAAAAATATTTTAAAAATGGGTTTTAAGCCTGATTGTTATGGTTTACGAACAATTGGATATAAAGAGATTGTAAGATATTTACAGGGAGATTGGGACTTAAAGACCGCAATAGAAAAGGCAAAACAACACACCAGGAATTTTGCAAAAAGGCAGATTACCTGGTTCAGAGGAATTTCTGAAGTAAACTGGTATAATCCTGATAATTTGTATGACAACCTGGCATATTTTAAGAAAATTTTACTGAAAGTCAATTAGATTTTAGGCGTTTCCGCACAATCTTTTCTACCAGTTCAATCTCCTGCTCTATCGTCAAGTTTGTGGTATCAATTACTATTGCATCATTTGCTTTTTTCAAAGGAGAATGTTCGCGGCTTGAATCATAATCATCACGATATTTTAAATTGTTCAACGATTCTTCAAAACTGATCTTAATGCCTTTTTCCTGTAATTCCTTTCTACGGCGTTCAGCCCTTGTTGGTAAATCTGCGTCCATAAATATTTTTACCTGCGCCTCGGGAAATACCACGGTTGTCATATCCCGGCCTTCACAAACAATATTTTTACCCTGAGCAATTTTTCGCTGTTTTTCCACCATCCATTCCCTGACTTCTTTGATCGCCGATATAGGTGAGACCATTTCATTTACTTCCGGGGTTCTAATTTCCATACTTACATCAACACCATCAAGCAAGATTTTTAAATTATGATTGTGCTCAATCAATTCAATCTCTGTGCGGGCAAGCAAATTTTCTATCAACTTAAGGTCAACTTCTTTTTTCCCGCCGGCTCTGATATACTTCAGGGTAAATGCCCGATACATTGCACCGGTATCAAGGTAGAAGAAATTCAGTCTTTTAGCAACACCCTTTGCTGTGGTGCTTTTACCTGAACCCGCCTTACCATCAATGGCGACGACAAAACCAGACATTAAATTTCTTTCAGCCCCAAACCTGAATAATATTTTTTATAAAAGTTACGGTATTCTCCACTCTGTGCATTTTTAAGCCATTTCTGATTTTTGCGATACCATTCAATCGTTCTCTTGATGCCGGTCTCAAATGAAATCTTTGGATGCCAGCCGATCTGGCGTCTGATTTTACCCAGAGAAAGAGAATATCGCCGGTCGTGTCCTGGTCTATCTTTTACAAATGTAATTAAGTTTTCTGATTTGTTCAATAATTTTAGAATAAATTTTACTACAAATAAATTGGTCAATTCATTTTCGCCGCCGATATTATAAATCTCACCAACCTTACCACAATGGAAAACAAGGTCAATCGCCTCACAATTATCTTCAACAAATAACCAATCTCTCACATTCATTCCATCACCGTAAACAGGAACTTTTTTATTATTCATAGCATTCAGGATAACAAGAGGAATGAGTTTTTCTGGAAACTGGTATGGACCATAATTATTTGAAGAACGGGTTATCAATGTGGGCAATCCATGGGTTTTATAATAAGATGTCACAAGCGCATCTGCTGCAGCCTTACTTGCTGCATACGGACTTGATGGGTCAAGGGGCGAATCCTCTCTAAAACTACCATGGAGTATAGAACCATAGACCTCATCGGTTGAAATCTGTAAAAATTTTTTTACATTATATTTCAAAGATAAATTTAATAAAACGCCAACGCCTACAACATTCGTTTTTATAAATGGAGCAGGACTCAATATGCTTCTATCAACATGGGTCTCAGCAGCGAAGTTAATCACTGCATCAGGCTTGAATTTTTCAAATATTCTGCGCATCACAGAAGCAGAACTAATATCCGCACGGACAAAGTGATAATTGCCCTTTTTCTCAAGCCCTTTTAAGTTTTCAAGATTCCCTGCATAGGTGAGTTTGTCAACATTCAGGATTTTATAGTATGGATGTTTCCGATTAAAATAACGAATGAAATTTGAACCTATAAAACCACAGCCACCGGTGACCAATACTTTCATAGCTGTTGGGAATTGAAATATTTATCCATCTTTTCGCGTCCAGTCATAAGGAATATCTGAATTATGTGGTGGCTTACGATATTCATCGGGGTTCTGATAATTATAACATTCGGTGACGATGTTCAAGACAATACATTCATCTTCGCTTATGCACTTGAATCCATGCCATATCAATTTAGGAATATGCAGGAGGATATGGTTATGCTCACCAATGAAGAATTCATTTATTAGACCTCTTGACGGACTGTCCTCACGGTCATCATATAAAACAATCTTTGCCATTCCTTTTATCACGGTCATATTATCATTCTGGATTTTATGATAATGCCAGGCTTTGACCACACCCGGGTATGCAGTGGTTATATAAACCTGACCGAATTTTTCAAAGCATTCATCATCTTTTCTCAAAATTTCCATCAGCCGACCGCGTTCATCGGGCAATAACCTCAATGTCTTTGCTTTAACGCCATCAATCAATTCCCTGCCTTTAAATCCAATTATTTCTTTCATTCCACAATCTCCACAAAACTCTGGTCACCGAGATAAAAACGGTGAGTTCGAGGTGAGGTATTTGTTTGATTAATGGTTACATTTTTCCCGATTATTGAACGGTCAATCCTTTTGTTTAAATTCTGAATCTTTGCGCCTTCCATTATCACACTACATTCAACTTCAGAATTTTCTATGACCACATTATCACCGATTGATGTGAATGGCCCAATAAATGAATTTTTGATAGAGACATTATTTCCAATAACTGCAGGACCCCTGATCACGCTTTTTTCTATTTTAGTTTCGCTGCCAATTTGCACCCTTCCATTCATTGTTGAGTCTATAAGTATCCCCTGGTTTGAGGGTTCAATATCTTCAAGGATCAAAAGATTCGCTTCAATAATGTCATCAGGTTTTCCCGTATCCTTCCACCAGCCTTTGACACGATCCGAAAGAATATTGAATTTATTATCAAGGAGCCATTGTATTGCATCGGTGATTTCAAGTTCATTGCGCCAGGATGGTTTGATATTTTCTATTGCCGTGAAGATATTTTTGTTAAATAGATAGATTCCGACAAGGGCTAAATTTGATGGTGGTTCTTTTGGTTTTTCAATCAATTTTTTAACCATCCCATTGCCATCTACAACTGCAACCCCAAATTCCTGGGGATTATCTACTTCGGTTAATAGAATGAGTCCATCTGGTTTATCGTTTATAAATTTTTTCACAAAATCATTTACTCCTTCTTTTAGGATATTATCACCGAGATACATTATAAATGGCTCTTCTTTCAAAAAATCCCGAGATACTTTTATTGCATGGGCTAATCCCAGAGGTGCAGGTTGATGGATGTATTCAATTTTAATATTCCACCTTGAGCCATCCCCGACAATCTTTTTTACTTCTTCAGCCGTATCTCCGACTACGATGCCGATTTCTTTTATGCCCGCATTGACGAGTGATTCAATACCATAAAAGATTATTGGTTTGTTTGCGATTGGTATTAATTGTTTAGCACTGGTATAAGTCAANGGCCTGAGCCTTGTGCCAAATCCACCTGATAGTATCAATCCTTTCATTTATCTTTTGATTATATTAAAAATTTAATAAAAGTCAAGTTTTGTTTTTTAATTGTTGACTTCAATGGAATTTTTGTTAAAATATGGTATGCGGAAAATTGCAATTTGTAATCAGAAGGGCGGTGTGGGTAAGACCGCGACTGCGGTTAATCTTTCTGCCGGGCTTTCCCTTGCTGAAAAAAGGACACTCCTTGTTGACTTTGACCCCCAGGCAAATGCTACAAGCGGTGTGGGGGTTGATTATAAGAATCTTGAGATTTCTATTTATGATTGTTTGTTTGAACCTGAACTCGTAACCAAGGCAATCATAAAGACCAGGTGGCTATATTTATCAGTTTTGCCCTCGAGTCCGGATCTGGTGGGNGCGGAGGTTGAACTCGTCCCTGAAAATGAAAGGGAAAGAAAATTAAAAAATGTGTTTGATAAAATTGAAAATGACTATGATTTTGCAATAATTGATTGCCCGCCTTCGTTAGGACTTTTGACTTTAAATGCGCTTGCCTCCTGTGACAGCGTCATTGTGCCAATCCAGTGTGAGTATTATGCACTTGAGGGGCTTGAAAAATTATTGAAAACACTGAGGACCGTGAAGGAAAATCTAAACCCGAATTTAAAGATTGAAGGAATTCTTTTGACAATGTATGATGCAAGGTTAAATCTATCAAAGGAGGTTGTTGAAGATATAAAAAAGCATTTTGCCAACTCGGTTTTTGAGACGATAATTCCGCGTTCAGTTCGTATTGCCGAGGCACCATCATTTGGTAAGTCTGTCCTCCATTATAATATCTCTTCTACTGGTGCCCAGGCATATTTGAGTTTAACAAAGGAGATTTTAAACCATGCGTAAAAGGGCACTGGGTAGAGGTATTGAGGCATTAATTTCCCGAGAAGAAAAGACTGTAATCCAGGAGGGGTTCAGAACGATTCCGATAACCGACATCCAGCCGAATCCTTATCAACCAAGAGAAAAGATCACTGAAGAGAGCATTAAAGAACTGGTGAATTCAATAAAAGAAAAAGGGATAATTGAACCGATCATTGTTAAAAGATATAATGATAAATACATCCTTGCAGCTGGTGAGAGAAGGTTCAGGGCAGCTCAGATTGCAGGACTGAAAGAAGTGCCTGCAATCGTTAAAGACCTTTCTGAACAGGAACTCCTTGAGATCGGTTTGATTGAAAATCTGCACAGAGAAGATCTGAATCCAGTTGAAGAGGCGCTTGCTTATGAACAGTTGAATAAAAAATTTAATCTTACCCATGAACAGATCGCTCAGATTGTTGGAAAAGACCGCTCCACAATCACGAATGTCCTGAGATTATTGACCCTTCCGGAGAAGATAAAAGATTATTTGAAAAAGGGATTGCTACAGGAAGGTCATGCAAGGGCAATTCTCTCTCTTGATAATGAAATAAAGATGCTACAGGCGGCTGAGAAGATTGTCCAGGAGCAACTTTCGGTTCGAGAGGCAGAGAGGTTGATAAAAAAATGGTCAAAACTTCCGAAGATAAGACCCGGTAAGGAAAAAGAACCCAACCTTTTGATCCTTGAAGATGAATTATCCAAGATTCTGCGGACAAAGGTAACAGTTGAATGGAAGAAAAATAAAGGGACGATCATCATTCATTGTTTAAGCCTTGAAGATTTTAACCGTATCTATGACTTTTTAAGAAAAACAAAAAAATTTTAAAGGAGGTTGAATGTATAAAGGTTCTTATGTTGCGATAGTGACCCCGTTTAAGAACGATAATATTGATGAAGCGGGTTTGAGAAAAAATCTGAGATTTTTGATAGATAATGGTTCTGACGGTATTGTTGCCTGTGCTACAACTGGTGAGAGTCCGAGTTTAAGTGATGATGAGTATGAGCGGATTATAAAGATCTGTCTTGAAGAAGCTGATAGTAAGGTACCGGTGATAGCAGGTGCCGGCACAAATTCAACCACAAAGACAATAAAGACTGCGCAGAAGGCCCAAAAACTCGGTGCCAATGGTTTATTGATTGTTACNCCATACTACAACAAGCCAACACAGCAGGGATTATATCAACACTATAAAACAGTGAGCAATGAAACCGANCTACCAATAATTATCTATAATGTGCCGGGTAGAACCGGTGTAAATATCCTCCCCCAGACCGTTGCAAGGCTCGCAAAAGATTGTAAGAATATTGTTGCGATAAAAGAGGCAAGCGGAAATCTTGACCAGGTATCAGAACTTGTAAACCTCCTGGGTGATGGATTTGATATCCTTTCTGGTGATGATTCATTAACCCTGCCGATGCTGGCAATCGGGGCCAAGGGTGTGATTTCGGTAATTGCCAATATATTTCCCAGGGATGTATCTGATATGTGTCATTTTTTCATAAATGGTAAATTTGAAGAGGCAAAGAAATTACACATAAAAATGTTTCCTGTGGTAAAGGCACTCTTCATTGAGACAAATCCTATTCCGGTAAAAAAGGCAATGGAATTGATGGGACTCCCTGCCGGAGATCCAAGACTGCCGCTTGTGCCAATGAGCGAAGAGAACACGGCTGTTTTACGCAAAAGACTTTTAGAATATGGAGTCAAAATATGTTGAAGATAGTTATCTGTGGCGCTGCAGGCAGAATGGGAAGAGAAATTATCACCGCGGCACAAAGATGTGATAATATTAAAGTGATTGCCGGGATAGAAGAGAGGTCAAACCCGGTGGTGAATAAAAAGATTGATGAGATACCGATTTATGATGAACTTTTATCCGTAATTGAACAGGTTGATTGTATTGTCGAATTCACAAATCATATTGCCACAATGGAGAATTTACGAAAATCTGCACCATACAAAAAACCTTATTGTATTGGCACAACTGGATTTTCTGCGACTGAGATTGAAGAGATAAAAGAATTGGCAAAATCATTTCCGNTNTTCTTGAGCCCCAATATGTCGCTCGGCGTGAACCACCTTTTGAATCTCGTTAAGAATACTGCGCTGGTTCTTTCAGATTACGATATAGAGATAATTGAAACTCACCACCGGGCAAAGAAGGATGCACCATCTGGAACCGCACTTTCAATTGCAGATAAAATAAAAGAGGTAAAACCCGAACTTAATATCATTTTTGGCAGACACGGAATTGGTGAAGAGCGGAATAAGAATGAATTGTGTATAAATGCAGTAAGGGGTGGTGATATTGTTGGTGAACATCGAATTTTATTTTTAGGTAAGGGTGAATTTCTGGAGATAAGGCATTATGCCACGAGCCGACAATGTTTTGCTTCAGGAACGATTGAGGCGGTAAAATTTATTGTAAAACAGAGACCTGGTTTATATTCAATGCAGGACTTGTTAAGGTATACAGCAAATGGAATCCATTGACAAATTTTTTTTATTCTATATAATCACTGGGTTAAAAAGGAGGCCAATTGGTCTGGAAGAGCGGGATAACCAAGATTGAACCTAACCATATTGTAACGAGGGGTTATCGTCAGGAAGATTTGATTGGAAATGTTCCGTTTTCATCCGCCTTCTTTCTGCTAATAAAAGGGAGATTACCTGATGAAAAAGAGGCAAGGATGATCGATGCCATAATCACTTCTTCAATTGACCATGGCACGACGCCGCCGTCAACCCATGCCACAAGGATTGTTGCCTCTGCAGGTGTTCCTTTGCCTACCGCTGTTGCGGCTGGTATCCTGGCTGTTGGTGATATTCATGGCGGTGCGATTGAAGAATCAGCAAGGATTCTGCAGGAATGGGTAAAGAAGATGAAAAAGGAAAACTGGGATTATAAAAAGACTGCACAGGAATTATTGAATACACTAAAATCAATGGGTAAATATATGCCTGGTTTCGGTCACAGGATTCATACCCAGGACCCAAGGACAAAGAAACTTTTCAGTTTTGCTGATGAATTGAATATTACAAGAGAACATATAAGATTAACAAGGGCGATCGAGGCTGAATTTGCAAAAACCAAACCCCTGCCTGTAAATGTTGATGGCGCAATCGCTGCTATCATATCAGATATGGATTTTGACTGGCGTCTGGGAAAGGCATTCTTTTTGCTCGGAAGGTGTGCAGGGCTCATTGCCCATGCCTATGAAGAGATGACAAGGGAAAAACCAATGCGGAGGATGTGTGAACAGGAAGTGGAATATGACGGACCGTGGGAACGTGATCTTGATAAATCCTAAATTCGAAATACGAAATCCTAAACAAATCCAAAATTCCAAATTTAAATTTTCAAAACATTTTTTGGGGTTTTGGACATTTTTGTTTAGAAATTGTTTAAAATTTTGGATTTAGTGCTTAAATAAATTTATGGCGACGATTGTGGAAAAAATTCTTGCCAACGCAAGTGGAAAAAGGAAAGTAATTCCCAATGAAATTGTGATGGCAAGGGTTGATGTTGCAATGTCTCATGAAAATGCGGATGTTGTATTGAAGTCTTTTCTTGAAATAGGTGTAAAAAAGGTCTGGGATCCAGAGAAAATTGTTATATTGTTTGACCATAGAATCCCTGCCGAGTCTGAGAAGACTGCAACCACTCACAAGCGCATAAGGGAATTTGTAAAAGAACAGGGGATTAAAAATTTCTATGATTTGAAAGAAGGTATCTGCCATCAAATCTTGCCTGAATTTGGCCATTGCCGTCCAGGCGAGGTGCTCGTTGGGACTGATTCCCATACTACAACCCATGGTGCATTCGGGACATTTGCCACAGGGATTGGTGGGACTGAAATGGCAGGTGTATGGGCAACTGGAGAACTCTGGCTGAAGGTGCCTGAATCATTCAAAATAATCGTAAAAGGTGATTTCCGAAGATATGTTTCGGCAAAGGATTTAATTCTTTATATAATAGGACAATTAAAAGCAGATGGTGCTGATTATAAATCTGTAGAATTTTGTGGCCCGGCAATCTCAAATATGTCAATTTCATCAAGGATGGTTTTGACGAATCTTTCAATGGANATGGGTGCAAAGAANGCCTTTGTATTACCGGATGAGAAGACAATAGAATTTGTCAAAACCAGGACCGATAAACCATTTGAAGTTATCCTGCCTGATAAAGACGCTGATTATGCTCAGACCCTTGAATTCGATTTAACTGATTTGGAATCCCAGGTCGCCTGTCCACATTCGGTAGATAATGTTAAACCAGTTAAGGATGTGGCAGGATTAAAAGTCCATCAGGTTTTGATCGGTTCCTGCACCAATGGCAGGCTTGAGGATTTAAAGGTTTCAGCAGAGATACTTGAAGGAAAAAAAGTCCATCCTGATGTGCGGCTTTTGGTTATCCCTGCATCACGCAGGGTTTATCTTGAGGCATTGAAGGTAGGATATATTGAAATATTTATAAAGGCGGGGGCACTTGTCTTAAACCCTGGTTGTGGTCCCTGTCTTGGTGCACATCAGGGTTTGCTTGCTCCTGGTGAAGTCTGTTTATCCACAACGAACAGAAATTTCAAAGGCAGGATGGGAAGTCCAGAATCCTTTATTTATCTCGCATCGCCCGCGACTGCGGCATTTACAGCGATAAAAGGAGAAATTACTGAACCACTATGATTAAATTCCAGTATTTAAACATAGTCTTCTTAATTCTTCCCCTTCGATTGGGAAGAAAGAGATTGGGGATAGCAATTTGAATGGTTTTAGATTATGATAAAAGGTAGGGTTTACAAGTTTGGTGATGGCATAAATACCGATGATATATATCCGGGTCGTTATTTATCCATAACCACAGACCGGCAGGAGATGGCAAAGCATTGTTTTGAACTCGCCTATCCTGATTTTCTGAAAACTGCAAAGCCTGGTGATATCATCGTTGCAGGTAAAAATTTTGGATGTGGTTCATCAAGGGAACAGGCAGCAACCTGCCTGAAGTATTTTGGGATAAGTTTGGTGATCGCTGAATCTTTTGCCCGGATATTTTATCGTAATGCAATAAATCTTGGATTGCCGATATTGATTGCACCGGGTATAACAAAAAAAGTAGAGCATAATGATACGCTTGAGGTTGATTTAGAGAAAGGATTGATAAAAAATACAAGAACTCAAGAAGAGATTAAAGTAATACCCCTGCCGATTTTCATTCTTGAAATCCTTGGTGCTGGGGGGTTGGTTCCTTATTTGCGAAAAAAATTAGGGTTGAAAGAAAAGGGGGAAGGTAAATGAGATACCGTCTTATAAAAGATGAGATTGCCTATACCGGTGAACAATTGAGGAGTAATTTTGCCTATACTACATATGGTATAGTGGGCGATTCAATAATTGCCTTTTGCGGACCCTGTGATGTGAAACTAAAAGAGATGGTTGATATTGAAGACCTCAAAGCCGGAAAGGCAATCTATTCTGAATATATGCTCCACTTCATTGTGGAGCATTATGATACAGACATTGAGAAGATCATTCTCAGNCAGCTGATTCTTACTTGTATTGTGCGTGATGCGATAAATGAGATAAAAGGGAAACTTATTGTAAAAAGGGTAAACTCTGATCTATATGAGGATGATGCAAAACTAACCATTTCGGTTGCCACTGTATCACCGCTTTCTTCTTTGATCCATTTTGGAATCAATATCACATCTACCAATACTCCGGTAAAAACAAAAGGGCTCAAAGATTATGATATTGAGCCATATGAATTTGCTAATCTGGTGATGGATAGATATACAAAGGAGATTGAAAAGATAAATACAGCAAGATGTAAGGTGAGGTGGGTGCANTAGTAATTGCAGTATCGCCCCGAAAAAGGATTCGGGGCTTGCAGGAGNTGCAGTATCGTCCGCCTAAGGCGGACTTGCGTAAAGCGCTTGCTGCGAATGGAATGATACTGCGTTTAAGACAAATATCTTATGTCTGGCTATATACGAGAAATCTTTAATTCAGTCCAGGGTGAAGGGATCAGGGTGGGGCAGAGGATGACATTTGTCCGCTTTCTGGGCTGTAATCTTTCCTGTAATTATTGTGATGTGCCTGAATGTCAGAAAAAACAGGGAAAATTTTTTTATAACGGAAAGAGTTATGACAATCCTTTAGAAATGGATTTTCTCCTTGATAAAATTGTTGAACAAATTGTATCTATTACAGGTGGGGAACCTCTTTTACAGCCTTTGTTTTTGCTTGATCTTTGTAAGCAACTAAAAAAAACAGGTAAGACGATTTATCTTGAGACAAACGGAACCCTTCCTGGTGCATTTGAAATGGTCATTGATCAAGTTGATATAGTGGCACTCGATTTTAAAATACCGACTGCTACAGGTAGACCTGGTATGTGGAAAAAACACGAAGAGATGCTTAAACTGGCGGCAAATAAAGAAGTCTTTNTTAAGATGGTTATAAACGAGAATTTCATACCCAGAGAACTTGAGCTGACTGTTTCAATAATTGAAAAAATAAATANAAAAATCCCACTTGTAATTCAACCAGTTTTTGGAAGTAAAATCCCAAATCTACTTGATATTCAGAAAAAGGCACTTGAGCGATTAAAAGATGTCCGTATCATCCCTCAAGTGCATAAATATTTGAAATTAGCGTAAATAATTCGCTTTGTTTTTTAATTTATTTAACCTTTTAAACAATCGCCATTTAACTAAATTTTCAAAAACCGATCNNCTTATGTTTGGCAAGTATATTCTCAGCGAGTTCATCTAATTTCTGAAAATCTTCTTTTTTGGGATAGCCCTTAACAATTACCGGTGTAATTAACTCAACATTAAGATTAGAAATCAATTCCTTCAACTTTTCAGGCATTTTGCCACCCCAGGAGTATGAACCAATTATAGAAACGAATCTCGTCTTGGGTCTCAATGCATTACAGAGATATGNAGCATAGACCGCAGACGGATGTGGTCCAGTAAGAACCGTAGGTGTGCCAATAACTATGGTCGCTGNATCCACAAGCGCCATTGCAAGTTCGCCTATATCNGTTTTTGTNAGATTGAATGGTTTGATGGTAATGTTGCGCTTCATTACTGCATCAATAAAATACTCAGCCATTTTTTCTACACTGCCGTGCATCGAGACATAAGGAAATAC
>JGI24721J44947_10004145_pt1 | contig 20219 bp, 20 predicted proteins | sample YelNatPaOPGAMG01_FD_44947 | JGI IMG/M metagenome (IMG submission 44947) | reverse complement strand
ACTTGACATTTAATTATGTAGTGGTATGAAGTGGTATAAAGGGGTATGAAAGTGTGACAAAATTGTATGGAGTTTATTGGAAGGTATAGACATAGAATAGATAAAAAGGGCCGCGTTAGCGTGCCTGCTGCATTCAGAAAAATACTCGCAGACGAGTATGATAACAGAGTAATAATAACAAATAATCAAAATTGGCTTGAAGTATATCCTTATCAAGTATTCAAACAACACAAAGAAAGAATAAAAGCATTACCACCAACNCTTGATGTTGTAGAAGACTATAAATTGTTTCATTATGGGGATGCATTTGAGTATGAAATAGACGGGCTCGGAAGGCTATTTATTCCAGCTTATTTACGAGAGGAGGCACATCTAAAAGATGAGGTTATTATAGCAGGTGGTGATGAGATATTTTCTATATGGGATGTAGCTACATTTGAACAGGAACACCAGAGGATTAAAAACAACTTCTCTAATATCAAAAAAGGCATTGCCCAGCTGGGGGTATAAATGCATGTAGCCGTAATGGTAAAAAAGGTAATTGAATATCTTCAACCTAAAAACAATGGCATATANCTTGATGCAACAGTTGGCGATGGTGGACATGCCAGGGCTATTTTAGAAGCGTCATCACCCAATGGATATGTGATATGCTCTGATATAGATACAAGTATGTTANATAGAGCCAGGAAGAATCTGGAGATTTTTGAAAAAAGGGTAAGTTTTTTACATGCGAATTATAGAGATATAGATGTTATTGCCCACAGTACAGGAGTTAAAAGCTTTGATGGGATTATTGTGGATCTTGGATTCAACACATCGCAAATAGAAGATGCCACCAGAGGCTTTAGCTTTTATAACGAAGGGCCATTGGATATGAGGTATGATACAACATCAGGTATAACTGCTTATGATGTTGTAAATAAATTTAATGAACGAAGGCTTTCGCAAATTATAAAAGAGTATGGTGAGGAAAGGCAGTACAAGAGAATTGCAAATGCTATAATTTCTGCAAGAAAAAAATCATTTATAGAAACTACTACAGAACTTGCCGATATAGTGTCACGGGTAAATAAAGGTTCTCATGGTTTACATCCTGCTACGAAAACATTTCAAGCTATAAGGATTTTCGTGAACAACGAGCTTGATAACCTTGCGGTTTTTCTTAAAAAATTTGGAGACTTTTTAAATGTTGGTGGGGTACTGGTCATTATATCCTTTCATTCTCTTGAAGACAGGATAGTAAAACATGCATTTAAACAACTTTCATCCCTTTCAAAACCGGTATTCAAAATACTTACGCGAAAGTTGGTAATGCCAGATAGAGAGGAAATAGACAGTAATTATAAAGCAAGAAGCGCCGGATTGAGGGCGATCAAAAGGATGGCATAGGAGGTAATGATATGAAAGAATTGGTAGATAATAGAACAATTAATTATCAAACAGTACAAACTATAGATATTTCTCCATTAAAGATTTTCTTTTCTATTGTTGTAATTCTTTCTTTCGTTCTTCTTCTTATCTGGAGCAGAATTAATTTTATAGCAGAGAGTTATAAAATGTCTGAGCTAACATCTCAATCACAAAAATTAAACGAACAAATAGTTCAATACAATCTTGAGATAGCTACTCTTAAAAGTAGAAACAGGATTGAAAAAATTGCTAAAACAAAATTGAATATGGAGTATCCAGATAGCAGTCAAATAGTTACTATAGATAGGTAGAATGAGCACTGTAAAACAAATAAACGAAAAACGCCTTGGGAGATTGTCTTTTGTATATCTATGTATACTGGCTGGCTTTGCAATTCTGTTATCAAGGGCATTTTATTTTCAGATAATAAAAGGTAGGAAATATGCTGAACTCGCAAGGAGGCAATACTCTAGAGAGATTACGCTTATCCCGGCGAGAGGGATGATCCTGGATAGAGATGGAAGGATCCTCGCACAGAGTGTACTGGTTGATTCTTTCTATGCTGATCCATTGGTTATAAAAAACAAAAGTAAAACCGCTCTGGTCGTGGGTAGATTACTCAATATGGATCCTGAAGAGATTTTAAAAAAGATAACATCGGATAAACAGTTTGTATGGATAAAAAGACTTGTTGATCCAGAAACTGCGAAAAAACTTTTACAGTATCACCTGAAAGGCATTTACTCTTTAAAGGAATACAGAAGGTTTTATCCTAATAGTAATTTAGCAAGCAATGTTTTGGGTTTTGCTGGGATAGATTCAAAAGGACTTTCTGGCTTAGAGCTGGCTTTTGACAGGTATTTAAGAGGAACACCAATTTCTGCGGTTATAGATGTAGATGGTCGCAATAATCCTATCTATACCGGGGATCTTGCCAATGATGCTTCTTTAACCGGTGATAGTATTGTTACGACGATAGATCTTAATATCCAGTTTATACTGGAGGAGAGTTTAAAAAAGGCAGTTTCAGAACAAGAAGCTAAAAGTGGCGTAGGAATTATAATGGACCCACAAAACGGTCAGATACTCGGAATGGCGGTAATACCAGATTTTAATCCAAATATCTATATGGATTATCCTATTTCTATATTCAAGAATGCGGCTGTTGAGAATACATATGAACCTGGTTCTATATTCAAACCTTTTGTAATATCGTCTGCTCTTGATGCTGGAGTGATAACACCGAATCAAAAATTTTTTTGTGAAGATGGGCACTACAAAGTTTACAACATTGTAATAAAGGATGCTGAGGGCGCCTTTAACATGTTAAGTGTTGGAGATATTCTTAAATACAGTAGCAACATCGGTGCTGCGAAGATAGGTGAGAAGTTAGGAAGTACAACGCTTTATACTTATTTAGAACGCTTTGGTTTTGGTAAACCAACTGGTATAACATTGCCAGGCGAATCACCTGGTATATTAAATCCTGTAAATAAATGGTCCGGAGTTTCTATAGATACCATTCCATTTGGTCAGGGTGTGTCTGCAACTCCAATTCAGCTTGTAACTGCTATGGCTGCTATTGCTAATGGGGGACTCTTATTTATGCCACAGATTGTTAAAGAGATAAGAAAACCAGATGGTGAAATTGAAATGACCCAACCAATAATAAAAAGAAGGGTGATATCAGAGCATACAGCTGAAGTTATGACAGATATGCTTATAGGTGTTGTTAATGATGGAGGCACAGGAATTAATGCCGCAATGAAGGGGTATACTGTGGCAGGTAAGACAGGTACAGCTCAGATTCCGGATCCAAAAACAGGAACTTATTATAAAGATAGATTTATATCTTCCTTTCTTGGCTTTGTTCCTGCTCATGATCCCAAGATTGTTATGCTTATTATGCTTGTGGATCCACAGAAAAACCCTTACGGAGGTGCGAGTGCAGCTCCTGTTTTTAAAGAGGTAGCAGAAAGGGTTTTACCTTATCTTGGAGTACCATCAAGGTTAAATATTATGGCAATGCCATCAAGCCAGCCCTCTTCTTCAGAAATTGAACAGGCACAATATACAAACACAATTCAAACAGGCTATGTTCCTGATTTTAACGGGAAGACAATGCGGAGTGTGTTAAAACTTGCCAGACAGGCTGGCATAAAAGATCTCGTCTTGAAAGGTACAGGTTATGCTGTAGAGCAGATGCCAGAGCCGAATACACCTTATACAGGTGGAACTGTAAAGGTAGTTTTTGCAATGAAAGAAGATCAAAACAAACAGGCTTTAAAACCAGACCTGCAGGATAGAAAAGGGTATGAGCTAAACTGACAAATGTAAAAAATAAAATGGATATAAAAAAGCTTTTAAAAAAAATAGAGTATACATCAATACATGGTAATACCAATGTAGACATTAAAGGTATTGCTTATGATTCAAGAAAGGTAAAGAAGGATTATATCTTTGTTGCAATACCGAAAAGGACGATGGAACAAAATATGAACATGAGGCTATAAATAATGGTGCAGCTGTTATAGTTTCTAAATCATATAATCCAGCAATAGAACATGCTCTGCAGATCGTAGTAAAACAACCAAGATTGGCGCTGGCATTATTATCAAAAGAATTTTATAATAACCCGAGTTCTATGTTGTTCGTTGTTGGTGTTACCGGCACAAATGGTAAAACAACAACCACATACCTTATAGAGTCTATACTCAGTTTAGCAGGTAAAAAGCCTATCGTCATAGGAACTGTGAATTACAGGTTTATGGATAAAACCCTGAAGGCTATTAACACTACACCAGAGTCCCTTGACCTTAATATGATGATGCATGATCATCTAACCAATGGGGCTACACACGCAATAATGGAGGTATCCTCTCATGCCCTATCTCAAGGCAGGGTAAACGGCATAGATTTTGATGTTGCAATCTTTACCAATCTTACACAGGATCACCTTGATTATCATAAGACAATGGAAGATTATTTTTCTGCAAAAGCCATACTATTTGAAAAGCTATTGGTTGAAAGCCGTAAAGGTAATAAATTTGCCATATTAAACAATGATGATCCATGGGCACACAGGATAAAGATAAAAAAAGGTATTCATATATTAAGGTATGGAAGAACAAATCAGTCGGACATTAAGCTTATAGAATACAGAACATCGCTTGATGGCATCTATGTTAGACTATCAACACCGATAGGACTGCTGGAACTATATTCTCCACTTGTTGGTTTTTACAATATTTACAATATTATGGCAGCTGTTAGTACNGCTATTGTTTCAAACATTTCTGTTGAGAATATAAAAGATGGTATTGCTTTAATGAAAAATGTTCCTGGCAGGGTTGAAAGGATAAAAAATCCAAAAGATGTTTATGTATTTATTGATTATGCACACACNCCTGATGCCCTTGAAAAGGTATTAATAGCTTTAAACGAATTAAAAAAGAGAAGGGTTATCTGTGTATTTGGGTGTGGCGGTGACAGGGATAAAGGTAAAAGACCCATTATGGGAGAGGTTGCAACCAGACTTTCAGATATAACCATTATTACCTCTGATAATCCTCGTTCAGAGCAACCTGAAAAGATAATAGCTGATATAGAAAAGGGTATAAAGAACACTACGAAGATTGAAACAATAAATCCTGATAATAACTACACTTCAAAGATATACACTGTTATTCAAGATAGACAGGAAGCTATATGGAAGGCACTGGACATTGCTAAGAAGGACGATATTTTACTCATCGCAGGCAAAGGACATGAAGATTATCAAATATTTAAGGATAAGACTGTTCATTTTAGTGATAAAGAATGCGTAAATAATTATTTTGGGATTACACCGTGAGAATAGATATGCATGATATAGAAGCATTAAAGGATANAAAGTTATTAACCATCAATGAAAGCTGGTATGCTGATGGTGTATCTATAGATACAAGAAAACCAACAAGTAATATGTTATTTTTTGCGATCAAAGGAGAACACTACGATGGCCACGACTTTGTGAAACAGGCAATTGATAATGGGGCTGTTGGTGCTGTTATCAATAAAGTGTATGAGAAAAAAATTCAGGGATACGAAAATAAAGCCCTTTTTGTCTATGTAAATGATACAATTCAATCCCTTGGAGAGTTAGCCCTTATTATAAGAAAGAGGTACAAGCCAACTACCATTACAATAACAGGTAGTAACGGAAAAACAACAACAAAGGAGATCCTGTATGAGTTTTTGTCTACGACTTATCCGACAGGTAAAACACTTGGCAATTTTAATAATCTTATAGGCTTGCCTTTATCTATGCTTAATATGTCACAGGACAAAAAGATATGGGTTCTGGAGCTTGGTACAAGTAGATTTGGAGAGCTCGCAAATCTATCAAGGATTGCCTGTCCTGATATAGGTATACTCACAAATATAGGAAGGGCGCATATTGAATTTTTTAAAGATATAGAAGGTGTTGCAAGGGCTAAATCAGAGATGTTTTCTGTGATGGAGCCAGATAAAGTAGCAATAGTAAATGCTGACGATCCTTATGCTTTAAACATAGTTAAATCCTTTAAAGGAAAGGTTTTAACTGCCGGGTTTTATCCATCTGCTTCATTATCCATACTTTCTTACAACCTTTTAAGAGGTGGTATGGAGTTTGAAATTATGTATGAAGGCAAAAGATATAAATTCAGTACTCAGCTTTCAGGTAAACACTATCTTTATGATATTGCGTTAGCCATTCTTTGTGCACGGCATTTGAATGTAGAATGGGAAAACATAAAATCGGTTTGCAAAGATTTTAAACCATTCAAAGGCAGGGGAAACGCAATAACTTATAAAAACGGCGTTGTTCTTATTGATGACACATACAATGCAAACCCCGATTCTATGATCAATGGCTTTTTATCAGCTATAGAAAGGTATGGAGCGAGGAATATTATAGCAGTTATAGGTGATATGTTTGAACTTGGACAGCAAACAACGATTGAACATTATAACCTTGGTCAGTTTTTAGCAAAACAAGGTATAAACAAATTTATACTCATTGGTAAGTTTTCAGAGAGTACTTTAGAAGGCATAAAATCTACTGGTAGAAAAGATATTTATGTAAAGCAGGTAAATGATACCCAGAGTGCTGTTCAGGAATTGTTATACTTATCAGATGAAAAGGCTGTGATTTATGTAAAAGGCTCAAGGGCTATGCGGCTGGAAGAGGTTATATCAAATTACGATTATATGATGAGGCAAAAGAATGCTTGAGTACCTTTTATATCCTTTAGCAAAACAGTTTATAGTATTTCATGTTCTGAAGTACATCACATTTAGAACACTGAGTGCGATGATAACAGCATTGGTTATAACCATGATCTTCGGTGGTCCTTTTATAAAATTTATGACAAAAATAGGTATAGGACAGGTTATACGAAATGATGGTCCAAAGAATCATTTAAGTAAAACAGGCACGCCAACAATGGGCGGTGTTTTAATTATATTATCCATTGTTGTGTCAACAATCCTGTGGATGGATATTACCAATGTATATGTATGGATCCTCATATTTACACTCATAGGCTTCGGAGCTATTGGATTTGTTGATGATTACAAAAAGCTTAAAGACAGAAATTCAAAGGGATTAAAAGGAAGCTATAAATTGATTCTGGAGACACTGCTTACCATTGTAATTATATATCTGCTGTTAAGATACGATAATATCAATTTCACACTGACATTTCCATTCTTTAAAAAAATAGCTGTTAATTTAGGCTGGGCATACTTTTTGTTGTTCTTATTTATTGTTATAGGAACATCAAACGCTGTCAACTTAACGGATGGACAGGATGGGCTTGCCATTGTTCCAGTTATGACATGTTTTGGTGTTTACGCTGTATTTGCTTATGTGTTAGGCAATGTAAAATTTTCAGAGTACTTAATGTTTACACCCATGATAGGAACAGGAGAAATAGCAACCTTTGCAGGCGCTGTTATAGGGGCAGCAATGGGCTTTTTGTGGTTTAATACCTATCCTGCTGAGATCTTCATGGGAGATGTAGGCTCTCTTGGGCTTGGGGGAGTTCTGGGCGTAGTTGCCATTATTCTTAAACAGGAAATACTGCTTGTTATAATTGGTGGTGTTTTTGTGGTGGAAGCTATTTCTGTTATGACGCAGGTAATATCTTTCAAACTAACGGGTAAGCGTGTCTTTGCCATGGCACCTATACATCATCATTTTGAATTAAAGGGCTGGACAGAGCCTAAGATTACAGTAAGGTTCTGGATCATATCCATTTTGCTTGCACTTGTCGGACTGGCTACACTCAAGCTGAGGTGAATGATGGAGCTAAAGGACAAAAAAATAGCGATTATTGGTGTGGGAAGCACAGGGATAGCTACTATAAGATTTGTTTTAAAACACGGGGGTATAGTAACTGCATACGATCAAAAATCTATTTCAGAACTAAGCAATATAAACGACATAAGAACAAAGATCACAGTTGTAGATAATTGGGATGGTAAGAAGATTGACAATAGTGAGCTTATTATAGTCAGCCCCGGGGTGCCGTTAGCTTTGACAGGCATACAATCAGCTAAGGATAAAGGAGTAGAGGTTATAAGCGAAATAGAATTTGCATCCAGATTTACAAAGAAGCCTATCATAGGCATAACCGGTACAAATGGTAAAAGCACTACAGTAACATTACTTGGTCAGATACTTATCAACGCGGGCAAAAAGGTAGGGGTTGGTGGTAATATTGGTACACCATTCGTACAGTTTATAGAAAATGATGATGATTATGAAATGTACCTGCTGGAGCTTTCAAGCTATCAACTNGAAGGTATTGTATATTTTAAACCATGGATAGCAGGTTTATTAAATATTACAGAAGATCACCTGGACAGATACAAGGATATGAACGAATATGCAAGAGCAAAGTTTAGAATATTCATGAATCAATCTGCGGATGATTACGCAATTATAAATGCAGAAGATAAGTACATAGTGAAGGGTAAGAGGAATATACCTTCAAGACCTTATTGTTTTACAACAAGTAAACGGACCCGTAGAGGTGCTTATTATAAAGAAGGAAAGATTATATATGTTGATGGATCGGGTCACAGGACAGTGTTTAAACTTGATAATCCATCTCTGTCAGGCATGCATAATATTCAGAATGCAATGGCGTGTATTATTGCAGCAAAACTGATTGATGTTCCAGACACAGTTGTTCAGGAAACAATAGATCATTTTAGATCCCTTCCTCACAGGATAGAACTGGTGGCTGATGTTAATGGAGTTAGATACTACGATGATTCAAAGGCAACAAATGTTGATGCTGTTGTTGTTGCGTTAAAAAGTCTTCCTTCACCGATAATCCTTATAATGGGTGGCAGGGATAAACAGGGTAATTATAGCCCTTTATCAGAGCTCATAAGAGAAAAGGTAAAGTTGCTTATAGTGATGGGTGAGGCAAAAGAACGGATAATAAAGGCATTCCAGAATCTGGTTAAAATAGTATCTGTTGATTCTATGGAGTCCGCAGTGGCTACTGCAATAAACAATGCAGAAAAAGGGGATAGCGTCCTTTTATCACCAGCGTGCTCAAGCTTTGACATGTTTACTGACTACAAACAGAGAGGCGAAGTGTTTAGATCAGCTGTTATAAATATGAACAGGGAGCGTGCAAATGAAGGATTATGATAAGAGCATTATAATCGGAACCCTTCTGCTGTGTTTTTTTGGAGTGCTTATGGTTTTTAGTGCAAGCTCTATATACGCACTTAAGCTTTATGGAAACAAGTATTATTTTGTGGAGCGACAGGCTATTTTCTTGATACTCGGCTTACTCGTAGCATGGTTCATGGCTGTTATTAATATAGATATTGTAAGAAAGTACATCTATCTTTTATATGGATTAAGCATTATTCTGCTTGTGCTTGTTTTTATCCCACATGTGGGTGTTGTTGTTAGTGGTTCGCATAGATGGTTAAGAATTTCTGGCTTTACTTTACAACCTTCTGAGTTTGCAAAGCCTATCCTGGTGCTATTAGTCGCTCATATAATTGAAGAGAGAGGACAAAAACTTAACAATCCCATTCCTGTTTTGCTTCCATTGTTTTACACAGCGATTATTTTATTACTTATCATTAAAGAACCGGATTTTGGTACTGCTATGATTATTGCTATCGTGGTGTTCGCTATGCTTTTTTTATCTGGTGCGAGTATCGCCTCCTTGCTTTTAGCCTTTAGTTCTATTGTTCCTGTTGCTATACTACTTGTATTGCATTCCACTTATAGACTTAACAGAATAAAAGCCTTTCTTGATCCATGGCAGCATGCTAAAACAGGAGGTTTTCAGATTGTGCAATCAACACTTGCTTATGGCGCAGGCGGTGTATCCGGGGTTGGCTTGGGAAATAGTTTTGAGAAGTTGTTTTATTTACCTGAAGCACATACGGATTTTATCTTTTCTGTTGTTGCCGAAGANCTTGGGTTTATAGGTGTTGCTCTGGTGATCTCAGTGTTCATCTTAATCATAACAAAGGCGTTTTCCATTGGAGCACGTGCAGAAAGCTTATTTACCAAATCCACNGTTTATGGATTGACTTTGTTCATAAGTATTCAGGTCATTATCAATATAGCAGTAACACTGGGCTTATTACCAACAAAGGGACTTACTATGCCATTTATAAGTTATGGAGGCAGCTCTTTAACAGCTCAGCTTATGTCTGTTGGTATTATTTTGAATTTGTCAAAAAGGGTAAACGATGGAAGCGATGAGGTTGATAATAGCAGGTGGTGGTAGTGGAGGGCATTTTTTCCCTGCCATGGCAATTATAAATGAGATTATAAAAAGGAAAAACATTAAATATATGTATGTAGGTTCAGAATCAGGAATAGAGAGTAAGAAATGGTCGCTTCCCGTCAGTAACAGGAAATTACTGGCGATGAAGGGCATTAAGAATAAATCAGTTTTAGAAAAGATGGATGCCATATTGTTGTTATTAAACGCGATAAAGGAATCAAGAAGTATAATAAAGGAGTTCCAACCAGATGCTGTGCTTGGAGTAGGTGGGTATGCATCATTTCCACTTGTAATGACTGCTGTTACTATGGGTATTCCATCTGCGATACACGAACAGAATTCTGTTCCGGGACTTGCCAACAAACTTCTTTCAAGATTTGTGAGAAGGGTTTTTATATCTTTTGAACAGTCCAGAAGGTATTTACCTTACGAGAAAACAGTACTTACTGGTTTACCGATAAGATACAAGCCTCAAAAGCGCGTGGCAGGGCATTCTGGTAAAAAAACAATACTTGTGCTTGGGGGGAGTCAAGGGGCTCATCAGATAAATGAGTTGATGGTAAAAGCCCTTGATAGCCTTATTGATATGAAGGATAAAGTTAAATTTATACATCAAACAGGAATAGCGGATCAGGTATATGTTGAGCAGACATATAAACGATATGAATTTGATGCAAGGGTGTTTGATTTTATAGATGATATGAATGTGGTATTTGAGCAAGCAGATCTTGCTATATCAAGGGCAGGTGCATCTACACTGTTTGAGCTTGCAGCATATGGTATACCCGCTATACTCATACCCTATCCTTCAGCAGCCTCGGATCATCAAACATTAAATGCAAATGAAGTTTTACAGCATGGAGGGGCAATAGTATTACCTTCTACGGTAAAAGAACCGAATTTACTGACAAGGGCAATTCATGAACTGATAAATGACGAAGAAAGGGTTAAAAAAATGTCTATAGCTATGTTGAAATGGGCAAAACCTGATTCAGCAGTTAAAATAGTAGATGAAATGATAGCACTGGCAGGCAAGGTTTAATTATGCACAAAAGAATAAGGCATATACATTTTGTTGGTATAGGTGGAGCTGGTATGAGTGGAATAGCAGAGTTGCTGCTAAACATTGGATACAAGGTGAGTGGTTCTGATCTTAAACAATCAAAGATCACTGATAGACTTCAAGCGCTTGGTGCAACCATAATGATTGGACACAAGCCATTAAATGCAAAGGATGCTCATGTAGTTGTATACTCATCTGCTGTTAAGCCGGACAATCCAGAGCTTGTTTATGCACGAGAGCATAATATACCTGTGATACCGAGGGCGGAAATGCTGGCTGAACTGATGAGGGTGAAATACGCTATTGCAATAGCAGGAAGTCATGGTAAAACTACTACTACTTCTTTAGTTTCAATAGTGCTTGCTACAGCCGGACTCGATCCAACAAGCATTGTCGGTGGTAAGGTTAATATATTTGATTCCAATGCAAAGTTGGGTCAGAGCGAATACCTTGTGGCAGAAGCGGACGAGAGTGATGGCAGCTTTTTGAAGCTAACACCAACGATAGCAATCGTAACAAATATAGACCCAGAACATCTGGATTATTATGTCACATTTGAAAAAGAGAAAGATGCATTTGTAGAGTTTATAAATAAAGTGCCATTTTATGGCTTGGCAATTCTATGTCTTGATGAAGAAAATGTAGCCTCCATAATTCCAAGGGTAAAGGTTAGAAGAATGACCTACGGATTGTCAGCACAGGCTGATGTTCATGGATACAATATAGTACAGAAGAAAGGAGAAAGTGAGTTTTCAGTTAATGTAAAGGGTAAACACTATGGAAACTTTACAATCCATATGCCCGGCTTACACAATGTCTACAACGCACTTGCAAGTATTGCTGCAGGTGTTGAACTTGAGCTTGAACCAGAAAAGATAAAAGAGGGCATAGATAAATTTAACGGCGTGGAGAGACGATTTCAAATAAAAGCCAATATAAATGACATTATGGTGGTTGATGATTACGGACATCATCCAAAAGAGATAAAGGCTACCCTTTCAGGTGCTAAAGGTAGCTGGAATAAGAGGCTTATTGTTGTGTTTCAACCACATAGATACACAAGGACAAAGTTGTTATTCAATGATTTCCTCACTGCATTTTATCAAGCTGATGTACTTATAATTACAGATATATATTCAGCAGGGGAGGACCCGATCGAAGGGGTAAGTGCCTATAACCTTTATACCGCTATGAAAAATATGGGATACAAAGATGTAAGATACATCTCGGATAAGAATAAGATTGTTGAAGAGCTTATAAATATTGTAGCGCCGGGTGATATGGTTATAACTCAGGGAGCCGGTGATGTATACACAGTTGGGGATTTGTTTATAAAAAGGTTGAAAGAGCATGTCTGATTTTAGTGAGTTAAAATCTATTATAAAAGGCACTGTTATGTTTGATGTTCCCATGAGGGACTACACAAGCATGCGGGTTGGCGGATCATGTTCGTGCATGATTATCCCGGAGGATCTGGAGGATATCCTTAGATTTGTTGAGTGGTCACGACATAATGATGAACGATACTTTGTTATGGGGGCTGGCACAAATATCATTGTAAGGGATGGTGGAATAAGGCAGCCAGTGATCCGTATAAAGAATACCTTTAATAGTATTAGTATTACTGATGAAAACAGTTCATCTGTAAAATTAATTGTAGGGGCAGGTACTCCTCTTGCAGAGCTTGTCAGGTATTGTGGAGAAAGAGGGCTGTCCGGGATTGAACCGCTTGCGGGTATACCTGGCACTGTTGGTGGTGCTATACGCATGAATGCTGGTACCAAATATGGCAGTATATCCGATATAGTGGAAACAGTGAGTTTTGTGGAGAGAACAGGCAGGGTTAAAACACTTGGTAAAAATGACATGGAATTTGGGTACAGAGAATGCAAACAACTTTCTTCAAGTAGTATTGTTGTTTCTGCTGTTCTAAATTTGAACAAATCGGATAAGAACAAACTACAAGAACGGATAGCTTTTATACTTAAAGAAAAGGCACAGACACAACCANTAAATTATCCAAGCTGTGGTTCTATATTCAAGAATCCTCCTAAAGTAAAGGCATGGCAATTACTTGATGAGGCTGGGATGCGTGGCGTAAGGGTTAGAGGGGCAAAATATTCAGAGCTTCATACAAATTTTATTGTAAATATCGGTGATGCAANGGCAGAAGATGTTCTTGCCCTTATAGATGCAGGTATGGAAAAGGTGAAAGAAAAAAGCAAGGTAAAGTTAGAATTAGAAGTTGTNATTATAGGTGAGCAATGAGTAAAAGGATTACAAAAGATATGAGAATAGGTGTTTTGCTTGGTGGGTTATCTTCTGAGAAAGAGATCTCCAGACTAACAGGCGAGGCAGTATTTAAGGCTTTAGTCAAACTGGGTTATAATGTAGTTAAGGTTGAATTAGATAGAACATTACCATTTAAGCTTAAAGAGATGCAAATAGATGTTGTGTTTAACGCACTTCATGGAAGATATGGAGAGGATGGGGTTGTTCAGGGAGTACTTGAATTGATGGGCATTCCTTACACCGGTTCAGGTATTACAGCAAGTGCTATAGCAATGGATAAGATCTTTACAAAGCATCTTTTAACAAGTGCTGGGAATCCTTACACCACAGTATCTTGCCTTGAACAAACCTATTGGGTATCAGGAGCTCATCAATCAGAGTGCTATGAATTTACCGTACATGGTAAAGCCAGCATGTGAGGGTTCAAGTGTTGGTATCAGTAAAGTATCTACACCAGAAGAGCTGCCCGAAGCATTTGCAAAGGCATTCAAGTATGGGGATCGTGTGCTTGTAGAAAAATTTATAGAAGGCAAAGATATCACTGTTGCTATCTACAATGATAGGGTGTTAGGTTCAATGGAGATCGGCATATCTGTTAATTCTGAAAAAAAGTTTCTGGATTATGAGGTAAAATATACAGAAGGTATGGAGGTATTCAGTATACCACCATCCATCAATGATAATGTTTTGAAATCAATAGAAGAATCTGCTTTAAATGCTCATCAATTGTTAGGATGCAGTTTTTATTCAAGGATAGATTTTAAGGTTGCATCTGCTGGTAGACCTTATTTACTTGAGGTTAATACACTTCCCGGACTTACATCGTTAAGCTATGTGCCAAAAATAGCTGAAAGCAAAGGTATTAATTATGAGGACCTTATAGAGGGAATACTGCAATCAGCTTCTTTGAAGGGGAATATATAATGCACGGGACTGTATATTTAGATTTTAAAACAAGGCGTAAAAATGCCTCTAACATACAGTTGAAGAGATATGTAAAGGTACGCGTATATCTTAAGTATGCCGGATATATTATTGGCATAATAGGTTTGGGTATTGGCAGTTATATATTTTATATCTGGGTTACGAATTTTGTTATGACAACCAAACTGTTTTCATTAAAACAGGTAAGTATAAGAGGATATGAGCATGTAATGCCAATAGAGATAGTTAAAGCTTCAGGATTGAATATGGGTGAGAATATTTTTTCAATTCGGCTTAAAACAATAAGGAAAAATATATTATCCATACCATGGATAGAGAATGTATCAATAAGAAAATCACCCCCGCATAGTCTTGATATCACAGTTGTGGAAAGAAAAGCTTACTGCATGATTCTGTTGAACAGACTCTACTATGTAGATGAACAAGGGATTATTTTTAAACAGGTTACCAATAACGATTCAACCAATTACCCCATTATAACAGGCTTTAGTTTTAACAGTCCAGACTTTCTTGGTATACCTGTACAACCAGTTATAGAAGCTGTTTCTTTTATTAAAGAATTAGATCAGAACTCAATCATAGTGAGCAGGGATATTTCAGAACTGCATGTAGGGGACACAGGATATACAGTTATTACAAATGATGGACTTTTGATAAGGTTTGGAAACAATGATCTTATTTCCCGTATAAACAAGCTGAACAATTTAATCAGATATCTTGGGGATAGAATCCAGATGTTTTCTTCTATAGATTTGCGCTTTTCTGATATGGGGGTTTTGCATTACAAGAAGATGATGCAACCTGAAACATACGAAGGCTTACATACCTTAACTGGTAGTACAGGAGAGAAAAATTCATTAAAGGAGGTGAACAACATTGTCAAAAAAGGATAACATGATCGTTGGTCTTGATATAGGAACAACGAAAATATGTGCAATAGTAGGGGAATTGAAGGAGGGTACCATAGATATTGTTGGTATAGGTAAAGTATCACCATCTCATGGCTTAAGCAAAGGAAATATTATTAACATTGAAGCAACGGTTAAGGCTATACGGCAGGCTGTTGAAGAGGCAGAACTTATGTCTGATTATGAAATATCCAGTGTTTATACAGGTATTGCCGGTGATCACATAAAAAGTTTTAACAGCAATGGGGTGATAGCAATAAAGGATAGAGAGGTAAAGCCCAGTGACATAAGAAGGGTGGTAGATGCTGCTAAAGCTATGCCCATTCCACAGGACCGTGATGTTATACATGTAATACCATATGAATTTATAATAGACGATCAGGGTAATATCAAGGATCCAACTGGTATGACAGGTGTTCGGCTTGAAGCAAAGGTACATATAGTGACTGCAAATATGTCATCCTCTATGAACATAATAAAGGCATGTAACAGGTCCGGTCTTATAGTTTCTGATATCGCCCTTCAATCCATAGCCTCAAGTGAGGCTGTATTAAATCCAGAAGAAAAGGAGCTTGGGGTAGCTATTGTTGATATAGGAGGTGGCACTACTGATATAGCAATTTTTTACGATGGTAGCATAAGGTACACGAGTGTTATAGGACTTGGTGGTGAACATATTACAAAGGATGTATCTGTTGGACTGAGAACACCTATACACGAGGCAGAAAAGATTAAGGTTAAATATGGTACAGCCCTTAGAGCAAATGTGGACAAAGCAGAGATGGTAGAGGTTCCAGGGATCGGTAATAGAAAACCAAGAACCATATCACGCTCAACACTGGCTGAGATTATAGAACTTAGAGTAGAAGAGATACTTTCACTTGTTGACAAAGAGCTTGTAAAGTCTGGATTTAAAGAATTTATTTCAGCTGGTATTGTTTTGACCGGGGGTAGTTCTTTGCTGGATGGGGTCGTAGATCTTGGTGAGCAGATATTTAATTTACCGGTAAGAATAGGCTTTCCATCCGGTGTTGGTGGTCTTACAGATGTTGTAAAAGATCCTTCGTATGCAACCGCGGTCGGGCTTGTAATCTATGGAAGTAAACACCAGCATGTGAAGGCTTACAGTGGCAAAGATGTGGATATTTTGAGGAATATAAGAGAATTTTTTTCAAATATAGCTTCAAAACTTTTTATTAAGAAAGGAGGATAAAAATGTTTGAGTTAAGTAACGAATATCATCATTCTGCGAAGATCAAGGTCATAGGTGTTGGTGGTGGTGGTGGTAATGCTGTAAACACAATGATAAGGCAGGGTATGAAAGGTGTTGATTTTATTGCGGCGAATACGGATATGCAGGTACTCACGAGGAACAAGGCGCCCTACAAGATACAGCTTGGCGCAAAACTAACAAAGGGTTTGGGGGCAGGTGCAAATCCGGATATAGGTAGAGAGGCAGCTATTGAAGATGAAGCAAAGATAAAGGAAGCCTTAACAGGTGCTGATATGATTTTTTTAACGGCTGGTATGGGTGGTGGTACTGGAACAGGCGCAAGTCCAGTAATAGCAGAAATAGCTAAGTCTTTAGGTGCGCTGGTAGTGGCTGTTGTAACAAAGCCTTTTGAGTTTGAAGGAAAAAAGAGGGCTGCAAAGGCGGAAAAGGGTATTGAAGAATTAAGCCAACATGTNGATACGCTTATCGTTATACCTAATGATAGGTTATTTAATATNTCTGATAGCAAGACCACAGTACTTGAAGCTTATTCAAAGGTGGATGAGGTGCTTGTTCATGCAGTAAGAGGTATATCTGATATCATAACAATTCCAGGGCTTGTAAATGTAGATTTTGCAGATGTTAAAACAGTTATGAGTGAGATGGGTATGGCAATGATGGGTACTGGTAAAAGTAATGGTGAGAAAAGGGCAAAGGAAGCAGCTCAAGAGGCTATATCCAATCCATTGCTTGAGGATATCTCTATTAGTGGGGCAAAGGGAGTGCTTATAAATATTACAGGTGATGCTTCTTTAACATTAAATGAGGTTAAAGATGCATGTGAGCTCGTTAAAGAGCAAGTTGATGAGAATGCTAATGTTATCTATGGTACTGTTATAGACGAGAATGTAGGTGATAGTCTTAATGTTACTGTTATAGCTACTGGTTTTGGTGAGAGAAANCTGAAAGAGAAGTATCCTAATAGATTATCCGTTGTTCGTAACGAAGGAGACAGGGATATTCCTGCATTCAAACGTATGGATAAAAAGATAGATGAAATTGATTCTGTGAAATCAGTAAAAAGGGGAATGCTTACAGGNTATGATGAGGATGAACTTGATATACCAACCTTTTTAAGGAAGAAAGCCGATTAAAATGAAATACAGTGATGCAGGCGTTAGCATAGATAGAGGCAATGCATTTGTAGAAAGGATCAAGCCCATCGCCAGGACTACCTTTAAAAAAGGTATGATTTCCGGGATAGGAGGATTTGCAGGGCTATACGAGATAGATACAAAGAGGTACAAACACCCGGTGATAGTTACCTCAACTGACGGCGTTGGTACAAAACTTAAAATAGCCTTTTCAATGGGGATTCATGATACAGTGGGGATTGATCTTGTTGCTATGAATGTGAATGATGTAATTGTGAACGGCGCTACACCAGAGGTGTTTCTTGATTACATTGCCACATCTAAGCTCAGGCTGGACATTGCTACAGATATAATAAAGGGTATAGCAAATGGGTGTAAACAATCAGACTGTGTGTTAATAGGCGGGGAAACAGCAGAGTTACCAGGTTTTTATGCGGAAGGAGAATATGATTTAGCCGGCTTTGTAATTGGTGTAGTTGAAAGGGATAGAATAATAGATGGATCAAAAATAAAGCATGGTGATNTACTTATAGGTATAGGCTCAAATGGTTTACACAGCAACGGTTATTCGCTTGCCAGNTATGTGCTTCTTGAAAAGAAAAAGATGAAGCTTAATGACTATGTTGATGAGCTTGGATGTACACTTGGAGAAGAATTGCTTAAACCCACTATCATTTATGCAAAGGTGATAAAAAAATTAGTGGAGAAAAACCTGCTCAGGGCATGTGCGCACATCACAGGTGGTGGTATAATAGAGAACTTACCAAGGGTGTTGCCACATCAATATATGGCTGTTGTTAAGACAGGCTCATGGATCAGACCAACTATATTTGAAATGATTAAATATCTTGGTAATGTAGATGATATGGAAATGATGAGGACATTTAACAACGGTATTGGCATGATAGTGATTGTGGATAAAAATGCTGTTAAAAAGGCTCTAAACATTATAAATGCATATAACCAAACAGCATATATCATAGGGGAGATAAAGAAAACTGATAAAAAAGGCTCAAGGGTGGAGTTTATATAAAGTATATAACCTGAAACCTGCGTAGATTTCTTAAAAAGATTTTAATATATTGTCTTATAAACTTCTCAACTTTTCCCCCTGCCCCTTTCATAAAGGGATGTATGCGAAGTAGATAGGGTATTTAAATTTCTAAACTCTCTACAGAACTTGCAAGAACAAGGCTTTCATATCTTGATGTATACCCCGTCATTTTTCTTTATCAGAGGTACGGTCTGTCCTCGCACTACCGGGAAAATCCATGTTGTTTTTTGTGTGCAGGGCATTCATCATCTTTGAGATCCTTAACATTACAGATCGGTACAAGGGTGGCAGGTGATGTTTACAAAAATAGAGGAACTTCACATCCCCTGAGGTTATAACCAGGAATGTATTTTTTCTTATAGCCTCCAGGATCTGCAAAGCCACGCGATCAGGTGAGATGGCGTGCCTGCTGAACATCTCTTTTGCTTTCTGAAATTGTGGACTATCTCTATCCATGCCGATTATTTCTACGGTATTCTTCAGGGGTGTATCAACACCTCCGGGACAGACCACGGTAATGCCAATATTATGGGGTTTNAGATCAAATAGCAGGGATTCGGACAGCCCTATCAATCCTGCTTTTGAGGCGCTATACGCCGCGTGCCATGGTGCCCCCATAAGCCCTGCCACAGATGCGACATTGACTATGTGCCCCTTTTTAGCGCGGATCATCTCAGGCACAAAGCTTTCAAGGACATGAATTGGACCCCAGAGGTTTACATCAATAATTTTTTTCCAGTGTTCATGGGTCATATCTTCTAACTGTGCAAACAGGGCGATCCCGGCTATGTTCATTACAATATCCATAGAACCGAATTCTTTATGAATCTCTTCTGCAAAGCGCCTCACCTGATCCACCTGAGATATATCCATGGCGCGTACCATAGCCACATCGCCTCTTTTACCGGAAAGTAAGGCAACGGTCTGCTCAAGGCCGCTCTGGTTTATATCAGTCAAAAAAAGCCGTGCGCCAAGATTGGCTGCAGCAATGGCTGTAGACCTGCCTATACCACTACCTGCACCAGTTATAAATACCCTGGTACCCTTTGCTATTTCCATCATTCCCTCCTTAAAGCAGATGCGTTAGATTTTATCTACTTTATTCCCATAACTGCACTATAAACCCAAAAAATGCAACATGGAAGCTTGCTCATTTCTGTGAGCCGCCTTCGCGTAGCAAAACAATCTCATTCCTTCAGCGTCATTCCCGTGAAAACGGGAATCCAGTTTCTTTACTTAAATTCCTCGCTTGGCAGTCTGCCCTACAATGGTCACTCTGGTACAGCCGAAGAATTTACTCTTCCTTGTCATTCTGAGCCGCAGGCGAAGAATCTACTTACCTTGAGATTCTTCGTCATGGCTTGAAAAGCCATTCCTCA
>JGI24721J44947_10004135_pt1 | contig 20250 bp, 12 predicted proteins | sample YelNatPaOPGAMG01_FD_44947 | JGI IMG/M metagenome (IMG submission 44947) | reverse complement strand
CGACGCGACACGAACCTGGTTCGCAACCTACGCAGTCGCTGCCGCTAATCGAAGCGACGTGAGTGCAACATGTCGTACCAGAACTTCCACGGACCTTAGTAGACACCGGTGTATCCTTATGACTGACATATTCCGGAATCAGCTTCCGTAGATTCGCTTGAATGGACGCGAAACTTCAAACCAAGTTCACTCGCCCGCCGTCGCAAGCACCGCTCAAACCTTGACGGTGAGAGACCAAACACCCGGGACACATGCTCCGCAAACGACTGTTCCGGTGGGCATGACGCTCTCTGACGCATTTCTGATAGTCCTCGGCCCTGGGCTGTGATCCGCCAGGGACAGCTGCCCCAGAGCGCCGTGGTGAGCCGTTGTCGATCAACCGCTTTGAGGACTGCACGCACGCGCGGCTGCATACGCGTCGCTGGCGGGAGTCGCCGCACGCAGAGCACAATCTCACGCCAAACCTTGTCATCGTGCTGATTAAGATGCGGCAAGGAGTCCGCAAACCAGCCATCAGAGACGCTTTGCTGAACAGATGCTATATCGTCGGCGACCTCGCCTGTCGGTGCTGGGGCATGAATCCCCGTCGGTACGTTCTCGGCAAGCTCTATCAGACCTGCATCCACGTGTAGCGCAGTCGCTAGAACCGTATCAAGCGCGGCTTCAAGTTCCGTTCGCGGAGACCAGTCCCGTACCTGACGCTGTATGCACGCTTCGGTAGCCGCACCGGTTGTCGCCGATGACTGTGGGGAGCNCTCCGAGCAGCGTGCCGCCCAACGATCGCGGAGCCAGCGCACGAGCGCTTCGGGTTGCTCAATCGGGATGTCTATTGCCAGACGACGTTCAGGTGCAGACCCGCTGCGAATATCTTCCGGAGCAATATCCCAACTGACCAAGGTACGCTCGTCGCCGAGCTTCGCTACAAGTTGATGGGCTCTCGCCACCAGCCTGGGTCGATGCGTTCGATACTCATGGTCTTTGCAATGAATGTACGGCAGGAGCAGCTCACGCAGACGGCTCATCAGGCCTCGTTGCAACTGATCCAGAAAACACAATGAATGATAGGCGTTCAGGCTGGGATCAGACGTTTCCGCTCTCGCCTCGACAATGCCCAGGAAGACCGCAGCCGTGAGGGTGCTCGCACCAATCCGAAGTTTCACCGCTCCAGAGCCGTTCGCAAACGCACGTGTCACGTACTGGTGATGTCGGGCGAAACGACTCGTGAGAAGTGCATGGATCCAGTGACTGACATAGCGGAGCGCTACGGACCCTGCGGTCTGTCCTACAAGGTAGGCGATGGCCTCACCGATAGCACCAAATACGATGCTGAGGTTCATCAGCTCCGTGGTGTCAGGGCTCTGCAGGTCCGCAGCAATCGCTACACCGAGTCGCCGTCGATCCCAGAGCCGAGCGCGTCGACGCGGGCTCGCCAGCTCCGGCGCTTCCTTTCGCTGTTTTCGTTGGGCGACTCGTGCCCTGTCAATCAGACTCTGACGGGTAAAATGAACACCTGAGTCGAAGACGTCGATGCCGGTTGTTTCGTAGCTTTGTTGAACGGCATTGCAAACAGCACAAACAGGACGACCCTCGTCGTTCCAACGGAACCGACGAGCACCACACGACCCACACGAATAAATCATTCCAGAAGGCGGAAAGAGACCCCGCAGACGAGACACCCGCCGCAAGTGCAAAGCGCTCTGGCTCGAGGAACGCACCTCGCTGGCGAAACCAGAGAGACAGTAGTGTCCGACCCCGGTGTCAAGCTTGGGCGCCTATGTTCAATACTAGAGGCTATGCACGACAAAATTCTGGCATCGAGCACTTTTCATCCGATGTTTCCGAACGACTTCATCTAGGGACCTTTGTAAGCCACCCGTGGCACAACGCTGGAAACAAAGAACGACGCTGGAATCGTACGTTTGCCGCCGTGGCGCTAGACGAGCGCCTATCGAGCTGCGCCTCGACGCCTGAGTTGTCAAAAGGCTTTCCATCACGCGACTTTCATCGCATAAAAGCAACCCAAGTGTCGTTTGGTGCACACAGCTCAATCAGGCTTCAACAAAGACGCTGATGCTCTCTTGGCGGGCCATCATAGCCTCGTTTCCGCCTCCGGATGACTCGTGGAGCGGGCTCGCAATGCACTTGGACCGTTGTGAACAAGTGCGCCACCAGTTTCTCGAGCAGCGAACGACAAGCTCAGAGCGGCTGTTGTGGCCGCTTCATCGCATTCACTATGAGCAGAATCGATTGATTTACGAAAAGCGGTTCAGGGAGCGCACGTTGAGCAGAGCGACTTACGCTTACCTCGTGCGATACCGCATCGCTGACGGAGACCTGATCGCCAAGTGGCGCCGACGCGGTTACCGAGCGCTCTGCTCGCTCTGGGCGATATCACGGTGCACTGCGGCTCGCAGTCATGCCATCTGCCGAGTTCCGCTGCGAAAACGCCGCCTGAGCGAAGGTGCTCGTGCAGCCACGCCAGCATTGAGGCGTNTGTTCCACCCGTCGTCGGTGACCGGGTGTGTGACGTGCACCGATGACGACTGCGTCGACCCGCGAAGCAAGCAAGTACTCGGGCCTATTTGGTTTGATGATGTACAGCCCGACTGGGAAGCGATGACACCGGCACAGCGGACAGCGACAGCTCGGAAGCTAGCCCGGAAGTCCGCGCTTTGGAGCACCAGCGGCGACAATGCGCCTATTCCTGGAGTTTCGTCTCGGGGTGATGGCTCTGGTGGCGACAGTGTTGCAAGTCGCCATGCGCAATATCGATAGCCGTAGGCAGCCTGGGATGCAGTGAACGTGCCTCGAAAGTCGCTTTGCAAAATGATTCAGTGATCGCTCCGCACACTGCACTCGGGCGCAACGATGCTTCGTGTCGCGAGCTATGGACGCGACGCCGCAGTCCTACGTCGTGAACACGATGCCTCAGACGAAATAAAGCTTATGGATCTGGGTTCGGTACCGACAATGCAACTCGAGTACTTGATAGTCAGAAAGCCTTTCCGGAGATCAGATTCGGTATCGATCAACTTGGCATTTTGTCGGTATTGGAGCTGCCTGTATAGCAAAGTGTCGATGAGGATGCGCGTTTCGTTCATGACGCATTCGGTATCGACATTCTGTGTTTTACATTATGGCAACATTATCAAGGGGATTTCGGGAAACTCGACAGGTCGAGGATCGGCGCCGAGTTCCTCGCGTACGCTCGCTCTGTTGGGGCGCTTGGGGCAGCGCTCGCTGCGAAGTGTGCGAACCTGGGCTCGGTCTAGTGGAACGCTGATCCGACTTGGCACTCGTATCCTGTACGAACTCGCAGTGAGCATGGTTCAGCACCGCGCCGTGCGGCACGGGGAGCGACCTCGGTCGCGAGTTGTGTGCATCCTGCTGGGGTTTCGGAAACGGCACCTGCACGGAGTGTGGCCGATGACGGATGAAAGCGTCACTGCTTGCAGTGGCGAGGATCCAACCTTCCCGCATTTTTCGCAGGACGGCAAGTGCCCGGAGCACTTCCAGCTGTTCGCTTGCTTGATGACCCAGGAGCTCGACGGCTTCGGCATCACTGAGCGCTGTACGCCCTCGTTCGTGGAGTGCGCAGAACAGTTTTTCATACGCTTGGTTCAGCGCATCCAGGGATGTGACTCGACGACGTAATAACAGCGGTAAGCGTTGGAAAGCCGCCTTAGCGATGGGCACGAATCCATCCATCGACCATGAATCGGGGGTATCCGCTTCGGGCTGCATGGAAGGCGGCTCATACTTGTGTGCTGCGGATGTTTCATGTGATGCAGACTCGAATGCATCGCTGGATTTGCTATTGTTGTCGGGTTGATCGTTCTCGTCGTTTCCATCGTTGAGTACGGTAACTGGACCCGTGTCAGCGGCATCAAATACGAGGCCAGCCTGAACCATGGCTAATGGAAGCGATTCAGTAGCGGCGTCTACAAGCGACAGGTCCGGCACCGTGAACGTACCNGTTCCTGCTCCAGAACAACTTATACCATTCTGTGGCGTCTCTCCGTCCAAGCGCTCCCAAATTCGANTCGACTGGGTCATGGCCGCTTGCCACTGTCGGTAGCTCGCTCCGAACTGAGAAAGCGGGTCGGCAAGCCGCTCGTCTAGGTTTGGTGCGCGCTCCGGCAGTATCCCCTCGTCTTCCAGCTCTCGGATAGCCTTTTGTATTTCTTCGCGATTTTTGAATAAAATGGCTTGCGTAATAGATATTAGGTCGTGTTTGAGGGCCACTGTGCGCTCCCAGTGTGCACGGAGAGCGGGAAACGCGCGCTGCAGATCGTATAGCCTTTCGATCAGGCGCACGGGATCAGGGAGCGCACGATCCCCATCACGACGCAGGAGTTCTTGAGCGACTCGATGCTCTAGCAACGATACGTCTCTCTCTAGGCGTTCCCAGGCCGCGTGTAAAGCTTCAATAGCCTCCTCCATTCGAGGCGTCGTGGGCAACCCCAGCGCGCAGCTGCAGTGCAGAGGAATTTGAATCGGCGCTGTGATCAATGACTTTTTTAGGTACCTCTTTTGTATCTATTGTTCCTACGGGGATAGGTTTGTCCGAGATGCCAAAGATCGCTGGCCAGTGCTTCAAAGAATGACCGTTTAGATACCTCTATGGAGCATATTGTACCTAAAGAGACAGGTTCATTTTCTATGCAAGAGGGCATGAGCCTCCACTTGGATCCATCGATTGCACGTAACGAGATCTCCTTTATGCTCCCAGGATCGATGCTACTCACCGGATAGCCGCGGGTACACCAACGTTTCTGCTTGAAAGAGTGCGGACGTCGTCTGCAGTACAGATGCTTCCGAGTTCAACAACATCCCGAAAAGCATTCCTTTAGAGAACTGGAGCATAGTCCAGCAGCCTCCGAGGCGTTAGGCATCACGCGAGCGCTCGCTGCGACCATCAACGCACACCATTGGACTGTGCACAATGCGACGCAGCTACCGAGGCGTCGTCTGCTGCGTGTGCCACGGATCATACCTCGTGCACGCTAGGTACGTTCGCACAGGGCGTCAGCTTCTCGTAAAGCGCGTACTGCTCCTGCATTCCGTGAATACGAGCGCTGCCTCAGCGCCATCCAGTGCGTTATCGCTGCGCTGTGCTTCCATCGTCGCTGACAGCCCGGTTGGAAGGTACGGTTTCCAGGTTCCCAGTGTCGGTGTCACGCTGAGGATCGGGTTCTGTTTCGCGCAACAGAAAACGCACAAACTCGCGACCGAGCGATACGGCGTTCGAACGTGGCCATACGCGTCCGAGGGCTTGCGAACGTTCCGCCTCCGTACATTGGAGCATTCGCAGGAGCAGGTCCAGCGCTTCACGACGCTGGTTTGCTTTCTCGCTCAGCAGAAACACCAGCAGCAGCTGGCGGAGAAAAGGTCTGTCAACGGGTTCGTCAGCCGCCGTGCTTTCAATAACCTGATCGACATCCAAAAGCTCGGGAACAAGGGGCTCTTGCTGCTGCTGCTGCTGCTGCTGCATATCTGCGCTCCCGTCTCCCTGCTCGCCCAAAGCGAGGCGTTTTCCGCTTTCGGCATTGAAATAGACCGGGTGCTCGCTGGAGCTATCCCCGATGACAGGATCAATCAAAGGCCGGTATCGTTGCCTCAGCATCAGCATCTTCCACCAGTTCCGTTCCTGGGAGAGACGTGCAACTCGAGTCTGAGCCTCCTCGAGTGTCGCTCGGCATTCGGCCAATGTGTCGGTCAGCTGCGCGTTCTCCGCTCGGGCAGCCACGAGCTCTGCCTCTGTTTGTTCGAGGCGCGCACGCAATGCAGACAACTCCGTATCTTTTTCCTGCAAAGCCAACTCGCTCCGCAGTAAACGACGCTCTATTTCGCTGAGCTGCGTGCGGTGCTGTTCTTGATTGCGTGCCAGGGCGGCCTCGTGAGACTGCTGCATCGCCGTGAGCGCCGTCGTAAGTCGCCGTTCCCGTTCTTCAAACTCAAGCAGACGCTTCTCCAAGGATGCCATGGACCGCTGCAGGTCCACCATCTTGGTGGACGCAGATGTCTCCGCACGGCGGCTCGCCTCCTGCTCCTCCTTGGCGATGCGCAACTGTTCGAGTGCTTGTTCGAGCGCCTCCTCCAGTGACTCTGTATTGGATTCCTGTTCTAAGCAGTGTTCACGAAGCTTCTCTACTTCAGTTTGTAGGAGGATGTACTCGGCGTGGAGTGCCTCATACCGCACAGCCCAGTGCTCAGCCTCTTTTTGAGCAGCTGCGTAACGCGCTGCGATACTTGCAATTTCGTCTTGATGACCGATAACGCGCTCGCTTTCGTGTCCAGCACTCGGGCTAGTGCCGACATCCGAGCCCTGTACTCGCTCACTGGTGTGTGTTGCGGCCTCGACGCTTTCCTCGCGGGACAGATGCTGTTCGGAGGCACCCGCTGGAGGTGATATCGCCCGATCGTCGGATTGTGCTGCAGTGGAGGCTGCTTCGAGACGCGGCCGCTGCGTTTCGGGAGCACTGCGCAGGTGCTCGGCGCTTGTCTCTGCGACATAGGCGGCAGTCCGAAAAGCCATCTCGCTCTCAAAAGTGAGTCTGCTAGAGCCAGGGACGGAATGCAGTGTTCCATCCGCTGCTCGCCGACGCTCGGTGATCCATGCTGTGGAATCTTCAGCTGCTGCTAAGCGATCACAACTGCTCCCGCCAGATGCAATGGACGCAACACCAGAGACTGGACTTTGGACGCGGGCCGAAGGCGTCGTTGAGCCTTGCCCCGGTGGTGACGAGACTCCCGGCGACTGCGGCACCTGCTCCCGGGTCATTGTTGAGTCCTCCAAACGATCCGATCCGCTATCATTGCCAAAAAACGGGCCAGCAACCGGAATACTGCTCTCTGGAAGCAGATAAGACAATTCCTCATCAGCGCTGGCGAGCGATCCAGCCTGTAGATCAACGGTGCGCGCGTTCGAGGACGTTGCTGCAGCTGGCGACTCAACAGCAACTGAGGCACTTCCGATGCCTGGAAGCCGCACAGCAGCCACTGCGGCTGACGCCCTGTCTATCGCTGGGTCTAGAGCTGCTGCCGCTGCCGTTGGCGGTGTCATCGACCGGGTTTCAGGAGCGCGCAGCGCCTCGGGTTCGCTGGGCGAAGCGCTCGACAGCATCCTTGCATCCCGCGGAGACGAGCTCCCTGCTACCCGGGTGGATCCTTCCGAATGACCTGCAGCGGTTTCCGTCGACATCACGGATGCAGATTCTCCTATCGCTGCAGTAATGTCTCGCGATCCCTCCGTGTCAAGCTGGGCTTCTTGCGCTTCAGATGCTGCGGCCGCCTCAGGTACCGTCGATGGTAAGGTGCTTGGGGTCAGGAGCGGCTCCTTCGATACCGCTGCTTGCGCCTCATGAACAGCCAATGGCGAAGGAGTATGGATTAAGGGCGGCTCATCCAGCACCGCTCCTGGTGACACCGGCGGCGTAGCGCTCTTTCCTGTGCCGGCTCCGGCTGCTGCAATCTTTATTGCCAATGCTTCTCCAGTTTCGGGGGCGCTAGGTTCAGGTGGATGCTGATCGGATCCGCCATGTGCCCGACTGGACTTTGCAGAGCGAATTGGATCCGCGTGAGTACCTGTATGGAATACTTGCTCGCTGTCCATCATGGTAATCGAGTCAGTTGTCGGCATGCTCGCCTGCAGGGTCTCATCATGGCGGGCCAGGTCTGGATCGCCCTTGGCGGTGGCATCCGATATCGGCCGGTTCGCAAGCTGAGCCTGCCTCCTTGCAATCGTATTGGTTTCAGTCTGTTGTGGGCTGACGCTTTTCACAGAAGAACCTTCTTGCTCGAATGTATGTGTGGTTTCCGATGAGACAGGTGGTGCTTTTGAATCGAAATAGAACGCATTGCCAGGCGCTTGCCCCTGCACAGTAGATAGATGTGCGTGAATCGCCGCTGAACCTTGCGCTCGCTGAGCTGCCTCTTTGCGTTCGAGCGGCATAAACCTCTCCATATCCGAGACAGCATGCTCATCAGCTGGTTTCAACTTGAGCTGCACATCGGGAAGTTTGCCTGGAGCAGTGCGATAACCACTAGAGTGGTCGATAGCGGCCTGTGCGTCGCCCTCAGGGCCTCGACTTTGCCACGCGGTTTCATTGTAGGGCGCTTGCCAAGCATCATCCGGTGAGGCACGATGTGCTACCTGCCCAGCTACCACGGACGACTTCAATGCAGCTCGTGGGCTCACTTGCCGCTCACTCACAGGTGTACCTGATGCGCGCTTCGTGGCCTGCAAGTCACTGGGCGGTGCATCTGCCAGACTTGCTCCGGCTGTCGCAGCGTTCGGACTTGCGTGGTCGGCGACCAGCGGTGCCTCGTCAGCGCTGCTTTTCACTGCCGACGCGCCCAGAGGTCGAGCACCAAGGACACGACGTTTTGGTCGCCGCAACGTGGACCCTGCGCCTTCTGGTTCCGCACTTGCGGCCTTTGGAAGCTGGACAAGAGCCGGTACGATCGAAGCAGCTTGACTCGAACCGTTCTTGTCGTCCGTGGTCGTAGCTGGCGATCGGTGCTCCCGCGGATACGTCTCTGTTTGCAGTTCCACTGGCCTTATGGGGTTCTTCGCTGGCTTGTTGGATCGAGTGAGGGCGTCACCCGCTCGAAGCGGTAGTACTACGCTACTCTGCAGAGAAGTTNCTTGCTTCATTGCTTTCGACACGGAAGCTTCCTCCGNGCTTTCCGTGTCATCCTCGTCTGCGACCTCGAGAGCTGCACGCGCATCCTCTAGTAACTCGCGAGCGGCTTCTGCGACCTTCTCAGCTCGTTTACGTGCCTCAATGGCTCTGTTAAAAGCTTCCTGGCGGAGCGCTTGCCACATGAACAAGTGCAAGTCACTGATCCAAGCAAAGCCCGAATACGAAAACAGCGCTTGACAAGCAGCACAGCGTCAAGGACAAAAATTCGGGCGTTACTGGAATGGACGTCCCTCGAAAACGTCTGTGTGCTGGACTGCAGCAACGTTGACGTCGAGTCGCCGGACTGGGTATGCAACGTCCGTGAGTGTTGACGAAGACTTCATCTGGNTGATCTTGATAGACGACGATCAGTAAAGGTCGCGCAATAACTATTGGAANGAAGCGCTCTGGAGTGACCACGAACCGAACCTCGCAGTACGAGTGACGGGTTTTACAGTTGCGCCAGACGCTATACTTTTGCTACTCGTTGAAGGCCTGCTAGCGGGTGCGAAAGGCGTCAGACATCCACCGCTCCTGTCCAGTGTTCGAAGACNACCGTGAGACGCACTATTATGCCTCAGTGCGAGTTGCATACCGCNGCTGTAAGCGTTCTGCTGGCGAAAGCGTGCTNGTCGAAACCTGTTGATCGTTGATGATGATGATGATGATGGAGGCTCCGTCGGGGTAGGCTCCACTCGTCGCACGACCAGCGACCCCTGGTGTGTGGAGCTGTTCCGNTGGACAAAAGCCCTGAGCGGAAAAAGAGGCAAGCGAGCACAAGGCCTGGCAAAANTTCCTCGAACCTTGAGGTTGTACGCAGATATCAGATTAAAAAGGAGCAGTGAACTGCTCGCATTCGTTCTGCCCGTCAATATTTCAGCGACTTGTTCAAAAGCATAGCCTCGAAACTCCCAATCCATCCATAAGCGCTTACGGATGCATACGTCGTTCGAGGACCCCTGGTCTTTTTTTCGGAGTGGTTCGCTCACCGCTTTGCTGCCGGCACTCGTTTCGATACAGGAATCGAGGTGGTTCACGACAACCTCGAATACATATTCGTGAATTGGCCTGTATCCTCATCCAATGCGAACGTGCAAGCCGCTGCTCTTCTGCATTCCGGAGGTATCGCATGCCGGAATCACGCATTTTCATGCCCGGAATCTTTCTGTATCGAGGCAGCGAATAAGTGCAGAAAATTCCCACCTTTACATGGACACGAAAAGCATTTCGTCTTCGCCTGCTAGCGAATTCTGCACTGGTTCATGGCGAGTCATCACTGAATGTGTCACGTCCAACAATCCGCTGCGTTCGAATGGCCAATGCCCCTCTCGTTGTGGTGAACGACGCACTGGCATTCGACAGCATCTTGATACGTCTCACAGGATGTGCTCGCGGGGACTCGCGTCTTTTCCTTTTGCATTTCGAACGGTCTTCGACTTGGACGTTCTCTTCGCAGCAATCGCTTCTAGTGGAGCGTGCGTCATCGCGTCGCACGATACAAGCAATGGCCAGCTCGATAGATGTCGATCTGTTTTCTTTCCTGGATTTTCATCGCAGTATTTGTTCCATCACGAACATTACCGAGTTCCACAAATACTTTATCGAATGGAACAGTGTGCGCTTGCATTTGCAGCAGAGAGCGTACGTGCCGAGAGCATCATCTGCAAGTAGCCCGTGCGTATAGGGTACGGTATCGGGCACGCAAACCGAGACAGGTATAGACAATGCCCTTCTATACCCGTCAGTAACGTGTAACAATCGATGAAGCAAGCGCTCACANTCGACAGCATGGCTCCCCGGAGTGGCAGCATGGTGTACGCGTGCGAACATTCGACCGCAGTCGGCTGGCANCGCCGCATACGGCAAACCTCTTTCGTATACGCANCAGATGAGCATACCAAGCGAAAAGTAGACCGCAACGCCGACCTACGCATCCAGTGCGTCCCCCGAAGCCGGAAGCAGCCAAATACTGACTCNAATGTTGCCGGCAACATCCTNCACCAGCTGACAAAGAAGCCGGAAGGACCAGAGCGTCCAGCGTACTACACTCCAGAGGTAAAAGAGATGACTCTGAACCAGTCACAGAAAAAAAGCCTGAAAATCCTCATTATGAAAATAATGGGAAAAGATTCAAACTTTAGCGCGTATGCCCTTGTTCGCAAAATGAGCCCGCTCCATTTCGTACGAACACGGGTGTCCTAGCGTATCCGCGTCCCGATCGCCTCGATTCAAATCATAAATCCTACTTCATAAACCAGGTTACCTGCTTTCAAACAATAGGAGTCACTGTCGCGGCATTCGCCGTCTCTTTTGAAACAGCTGCCAAGTCGAGTGCCCGGTCTAGAGCCCGAACCAGGTCTGCTGCCCGATGGAGCGGCGTCTGCGCTGGAGCTACCAGCGCGTATACCGTGGTGCCCAGCGGTCGCAGGTAGATGCCATGCTGCTGGCGAGCAATGCTCAGCACTCGCGTCTGACGGGCTGCAAGAAGCCGCTCGTCCGCCTGTTCAGCTGAGGTCAGCGGTGTGAGTTGCACAGCCAACACGCTTCCAATCGCAGACACCGCACCAACACCAGGTTTGGTTGAGAGCGCTCTCACGGGTGCCAGCAACGCACCGTCGAACACGCGCGTCTCCGCGGAGGTTAGCCGCTCATAGATGGAGAGGGCTGCGTTCGCCGCTGCGCATCCCGCCGGATACGCAGAGTACGAGTGTCCGTGGAGGAGAGCGTCGGCTCGCTTTTCCCCCAAAAATGCAGTAAACACCTCCTCAGACGACAGGGTAACAGCCAACGGGAGCGCACCGCCGGTGAGCAACTTGCCATATGCGGCAATGTCGGGCTCACGATCGAGAATGCTGGCACCAGTGAGGGCGCCAAGCCGCCAGAAGGCCGTGAAAACCTCATCGAAAACGACCGGGATTGCCCGCTGCCGACAAGCATCGATCAGCGCTTGTTGATATACGACGTCGATGATACGCATGCCACCGGCGCCCTGTACCACTGGCTCGAGAACCAAAGCGCCCAGTGGCATCGATTCGTGTCGCGCTAGTTCCTCTGCAATGCTGCGGTGGTACTCGCGATATCGCTCGTGACGTCGTCGCTGGGCAGCAGCGTCCAAGCCTTGCGGTGCATCTGGCTGCCAGTCACCGTTCCAGATCGCACAGTATGGCGGTTTGAGGAAAAGGCCCCGGCCTCGATACCAGGGCGTTTGAAGATGGTTAAAGGTGGACGACGGTGAGCAGTCCATGGCGCCCAGGGTGTCCCCGTGGTAGCTCCCCTCGAGGCCGACAATGCCGACATCCGAGGCGCGTGACAGGTCGAAGAGCCCTCGTTTCTGAGCGAGGCGAAATGCCATCTTCAGACCGATCTCCATCGCAGTACTCCCGTTATCCGAGAAGAAAACACGAGACGCCCAGCCATTCCCGACGCTGTTTAGGAGGCGCTTGCTGAGCAGCCAAGCTGGCTCGTGAACGCACTCGGGGAACATAACGTGGCCGTAGCGTCCCAGCGCATTCCCTATCGATCGGTTTAGCGTCGGGTGACCGTGTCCGACTGACTGCGTCCACCAGGAGCCGCAGCCATCGAACCAACGCTCTTGAGTGAGCTCACTCGATGACGTTCTTTTCTGTGGACTCATTCCAGAGACGTCGCGCTTGACCGATTTGATAATCGTATAATCGTCGCCGTAAGCCGAGTCAATGAGCGTCGTCTGTGCTCGCTCCTCGGATGCAGACGGCATTCGCCGTGCCTGGTGTTGCGTGAAAGGCCACCACAGCACTTGGTCGCTCTCGCGAAGCATATCTTGCCAGCGTATCGCGCGACGACACCACCAGTGTCGGAGATGCTCTATGAATCGTTGAGCAGTTTCGTCGACGGACACCGAGCCTTGTGCTGGCTGTGCTACAGATGCCTGCGCATGCGCATCAAAGACTCGCAAATAAGGCTCCACAATGGGCGTCTCTTCTGGGTCCAGCTGAGCGCGGATAGCGGCAGCATTGCGATCAGCGCTCTCGAGTCCGGGGCCCATGCCGAATACAATGGCCGGGACATCATAACCACGGCTTCGCAAAGCTTCATATGCGGCGAGCGTCGTCGATATACCTCCTAGTCGTGCATCACCAACAAGGACGCCAGGTAGCCGTACCGCGCGATAAAAGTCCGCCTGGAGCGTGCCGCTGGCGCTCACCGGAGACAACACACCACCCGCTGTTTCAACCATGAACAGCGAAAGCCCTGCGTTTTTTAGTGCATTCTCGATATGCTCCAACACCGTGGACGAGTCTAGTTCGGGAGATGCCAGACCTCCCGCGGGTCGCTGGAGCGAAGCATGTGAGAACGGCTCCCCGGCAGTAGCAGCTGCTGCTGCCTCCTGTGGGGAACGCGCTAGCCTCCACGCGTACAGCGTCCGGCATGAAAAAGCGTGCTCTCTGGACACATATTCCAGAGCATTTTCTGGTTCGTTGATGCGGGTATCCGTTCCCAGGGCTTGTCTGAATACGAATCGAGCGTCGTGATCGGAAGGAAACCCCGTCTGCAGCGGCTTGAGGTAAAGCAGTGCTCCCCTAGCTCGGTCGCTGTCTCGCAAGTGAGCTCGGGCGAGCGCTGCACAAACCAACGTCTTTCCAACGTTGGTATTCGCGCCCCATACCTGGAAAGCGAGCCCGTAAAAGTTTCGTTGCATCCGAGAAGCGTCCAGATCACTCAGACCGGCCGTCTGGACGGCTCTGTGGTGCGCCCGACCAAGCCTCGCAGCGCCTTGCTAGCAACCCGCCGCACGCAAAAGGAAGCCCTGTTAAAGACTACGAAAGATCACCAGTTCTAGCTCTATCCAAGCGGGTCTGGAAACGGCTTGACCGGCCTCGGACGCAGGCGTCGCTAGACAAACGACGGTGCTGCTTCTACGGCTTCAGACTGCTCGGTTCGCAGGCGTCGCCGTCACCAGAGTCGCGGCGGTCGCCGCTGAGCCGAAGGCTTCTCTAGTGGCGGTTGCGCAAGAACCGTTTGGAAACGAGCTCCACTCGCTGACTGAGGTCACTTTCAATGAAATGAACTTGAAGCTGTGTCCAGACTAGTGGGCGCAATCGAAGAAGAAAACATTCGAGGAAAGCGTTGATGCGCCTGTCCCGTGCATAAGACCGTACCGGGAACTACCATAAGCTCTGGTGCACGTGTTCCTCTGCCCCAGGATCGATGCATCCAACGCCTGGCATCCACCAGTGCACGATGCGTATCGACATCCAGGGATTTGGTGCGAATGCTTGTCTGCTTTTCCAGGAAGCAACGGACTAGGGTGCTACCTTCAATGACGTACCTGCATTGCTAATACCGCATCGTTGGCACGCGCGAACATGTCAACCGGTGCGTCGGTGAAGGAGGCGAAACGTCCCATGGAGTGCGACCCGGCGAGCAAACACCGCCAGAGGACACGCGGTAGACGCAGCATCGTAGGACACCGCGGGGGCAACAAGCTACGATCCCCCGAAGAGAAGCCTCGTTCATGTTTATGGAACGTATGGGTCCGGACACGACGACGATTGCAACCNTGGGTGTCGATCATCGTCGAGGTCTCGCAGATTACCGATTCATTGCATGGGCACGATACCCNAAAGCAAAAATTGCCGCAGGATTCGCGGTATGCTTTTGCAGCGGATGCAGAGGCTCGTGCTGGCTAGCAGTTGCTCGCTAGAAAGCAGCGAGCGTAGAGCTGGCCAACTATGCGCAAACTCGTGGGGGTCAGCGGCCAGCTAGTATCCCATCGCACTCTAGTCCGTTGTATGTCTAGGGCTGCTAGCTGGAGCGCAACCCGAAGCGTCCGCTGCCTCCAGAGTCGCGCTGCTTCCCCAGTTCACGTCCAGTTGGCAAGAGGTACGTCATCTCCACGCCCGAACAGTAGTNTATCAGGTATCCCGAACCGGAACCTNGAACGAGCGCGTNACGTCAACGGATGGAGTCCTTACTTCCGGGGGCCTNAATTTCGTACCATCATCCGATCCGTGAGCGCTCCATACGTGCGTGAAGCGCCAGTCCCAGACTTGGCAACTGCTAGTGCGCAACGCCCTTCACCTCCGCAAGTGTTACGTTGAGCCTGCATCCAACGCAAGTTACAGCTGCGGTTGCATGACCCTAAGCTTCAAAGCGTCCGAAAACGAGAAATTGCTCCACGACACCTGCTCTTTAGGGCGCTNGGCCTCAGGGCACCCGCTTCCCCGCCCAGAAACCGCAACCCCTCGAAATGCCGGCAAGTGCCCGCGCGATCCCAGCTTCACGAGGATCGCTCACTGATCTGCTGGGAAAGCGAAACATCGTACACTGTCGTGTTGCTAGGTTGTACTGGGTTTCAAAGCTGACCAGCACTCAGGGTCAGGCGAAGCAACGTTCGCATCAGTCGCTCATCATTGTCNNCGTCATCCAAACGTGGTTCNAGAGCTCGTTNGTTACGACGCTCTGGGAGGCGGCTGTGTCAGCACCGACCAGCCGAGCATACCATGTCGGTCGCGAAACGAAAACGAAGACCTGCTGTGCAGGAGCTTCACGGACATGTCGAAGGCTGGGACGGTCCCGAGTACGCATTCTTGCTGCCGGTAGGCGCTGCTGCGTGGCGTCTGCGTTTCGACGCATGGGCAGGTGCCCTGGCCGGCTCTACCGTCGTGCCGGAGCGGGAGCCCGTGGAGGGTTCGGCTTTTCCGGCTCAGGCGGGCCGTCAGTTCTCAGTAGAGGGTTTCCTCACTAGCACGAGGAGGCTGTCAGTGCATACAGCGCCAAAATCGCAGGCAGAGGCGGAGGCGGACGTACAGCTGAGACCCTGCGACCCGCGCAAGCACCCCGACTCGTTGGGAACGGGACATTGCAGGCTTCGCCTTCTTCCCGCGTTTCCGTCAGACGCGAATGATGCGAATGATGAACGAACATTGATCGTTTTGCATNTGAATAGGGCGATAACAGAAGCCTACCTTGTAGCCCAGTTTGGGCGCTACGGTCCCGTAGAGCAGGCGCTCGTGCATTGCGACGAGCGGGGCACCCCCATGGGATTTGCGAGCATCCGCATGAAGTCCAAAGACGCGTGCCGTCAAGCGCTTCGTGAAATGCACAACAAAATACTCATGGGCTCTCGAATACAAGTGTTTGTTGATCCAGGCGGAGATACGGCTGCCGCTCGACGACGAGCGTTAATCGATAGAAGGAACCGCTGGGAGCAGGAGCAACGAGCACAACTGGAGAAGCATCGTCGGCCTGTTGAAGCACAGGCGCTAGATGCAGCTGCCGGTGCTCGTGGCGTTCCCCACGCTAGCCAGCGACCTGCTGATCGATTGAGTTTGACGTCCGACCAGCAAGGCGCTAGTCCGGCGGCGAATGGCGCTAGAGCCGATACTCTTGGTGTACAGGGACCTGACGATCGACTGATTTTGGCGTCAGATCAGCAACGTACCAGCCCAGTAATGACTGCAAGCAGCGCACAGCACGCTGCTGTGACTCGATATGCTTCACGAGACGAACGCGACCCTCGGCAACGAGCGACTTGCGCTGGGCGTCATGGTCTCGTACGGAGCGTGCAAGCGTCTCTGGTGAATGACGCGAGTCGCCGTGCATTCGCTGACGCACCCGAACTGGATAGGGAGCGCCCAAATCACGCTGACAGGTCGGTTTCGGGTCTGGATGCGTACCGCTCAGCAACAGCACGAGGTACGATCGCCGGGAATGCCTCCCGTACTGAATCGGGGGTCAGCGTGGCCCGAACAGGGGCACCAACCGCTGGTGGCAGCTTATCCGAAGATGCCAGGGTCATTCAAGTGGCGGGCGTTCCGGTAAAGACGCCGAGATCCGTACTCATGTCGGCGTTTCGACGATTCGGTAAGATTCTTCGGATCAAAGGATGTGCAGAGCCTGGGAAGCGCGATGCCAGCGAGTCAGCGGTAACGTCGACCGAAGCGGAATCGCAAACCCGTACGTTCCTCATGTACTTCAGAACGAGGGAGCAGGCGCTAGAAGCTGCAGCTCACATGGATCAGCACATGATCATGGGGAAGCGTGTTCGAGTCTCGTGTGTTGGCGACCAGGCAGTGGCGTCCGGTTCGCGTCCCGAAATTGGAAACGTCAGGGATGACGCTGTAGAGGGCGCAGGACATGCCCAGGGACTCTTGTCGAGAGCGTCGATGGGTGCAAATGGGCGACTGGTCCATTCGGAGGCATCTGGGCATCCATCTTGGAAGCGACTTTCAGAAAGAGGACGCAGCTGCACCAATGCGCCGTCAGGCGTTACCGAGGACGCTGCCGTACGGGGACGCGTCGCCGGAGACCGCACTTTATACAATGCAGCAAAACCGGTCTGTCCGACAAACTTCTTGGTTTCCACTGAGATTCACGCGGTGCGTCTGAGCACGCTACCGTTCAATACACCGCACTATGAAGTTAATGAGGCGTTGGCGAGCGCTCCCTGTTCTCTGCGAACTGTCGCTCGAGCGCCCTTCTGGTACGTCCTCTTCGCTGACGCCGCCGATTTGTATCGCTTTACACGTTGGCTTCGCAGTCGTAACCAGGAGCTGCTCGGTTGTAGCATTCTGTTCGAGGCTTGCCGGGTAACACTCGCAGAGGACGGCTCCGGAATCCACGAGGTGACGCTCATGAGGGCTGAGCGTTCCTTTGCGACGCGCCTGGAACTCCTGGATGCGATTGGCGACATCTTCGAAGGGCAAGTGCGTCATGCACTTCTGCGGGATCTGCATCGCGAGATTCTCGATAAGGTTGCACAACAAGTCATGGAGACGTTCGAGGCCCGCATGCGTGAAAAGCTCGCCCGTCAACGACTCGAATCCGGTGGCGACAAAGCAGCCAAACCTCCGCGAATGGGATCCGTTTCGCTGGACGTACTACCCGAGCTGGCGATGAGGCAGCGTTCGCGACGCTCGCCGGGGTCCGAGCCAGGAGCACCCCCCGACCCGCAGTCAGCAGTCGAGAAGGGAGCGAGTGCCTCATCTGCGGTGGCAGAACTGGCCCGTTTATCTTCGCGATCGTCACTCGATCGCGCTGCACACGACTCGCTCTCTGTATCGCTCTTGGAAGATGTGGCGCCCGACGAGGACCAGGTGTACCTGCAAAGAGTTTTAGAGTGCTGCTTCCAACCGACGGACGATGTGCCGCCTCAGCTGAGCGCTTCGATCGTCAGTACCCTGGACCAAGACAAAAGCGATATCGCTACGCGCTACCGCGAGCACTGGAGCCCGTATCTGGAAACCTTNTTCGATACGCATGGAATATGTATCAAGCAGAAGCTGCAGGAACCAGAGCCGCCAGCAAACTCCACCGGCTGCGCGCGAACTGAAGGCTATGCGGCGTTTTCGCGTGAGCTCAAGGCATTCCGTTGGCGTCCGCCGAAACAAGTCATTATTCCGGCGGATGAGGCCCGGCGCTGGAGTGCCACCGGCAGCCTGCGTGGTACCCGCGTCGAGCAACGCCAGCTCCTCTCTGCGGTCAGTGATCGTGAGCAGACCGTACTCTATCTGCAACAGCGCGAACGATTCCTGCGCTTCTACCGCTCTGGGATTCATGGCTACGGCTTGTGGGCGCTCGAGGACATCCCCGCCGGTGACTACATCATTGAATACCGCGGGGAGCTGGTACGCTCTGCTGTGGCCGACCTACGCGAACGTGCTTACCGCCAGCAGGGCATGGGCGACTCGTTCATGTTTCGTATCGACGCGGATACCGTTGTTGATGCAACCCACATTGGAAGCGTTGCCCGTTTCGTGAACCACAGCTGCGATCCGAACGCGATCGCCCGAATCGTGCAACTCGGTGGTGCATCCCATATTCTGTTTTACAGCAAGCGTTCGATCTGTGTGGGCGAGGAGATTACCTACGACTACAATTTTGATATTGAGGATGATGCCTCCGAGAAGGTACCATGTTTGTGTGGAGCACCCAATTGCCGTCAGTATTTGAACTGAGAACGACTGCGGGAGCTGCTCGGTGAACGACAGTTGAGCTGGAGCGACCAAGCGCGGCACACGCTCTTGCGAGAAACCGGTACCAGTTCTGAAACGCAGCACTGCGGCAGGGGCCGCTCTACAAACGCTGCCTTGGGAACCGTCCAGGTGCTACAGGCGCTCGGGCTGCGACGCTCAGAGCTGTGTTTCTTCTCGAGCGTACACAGCGCCTCTTACAGGAGCGATGCGCGTGTATCCTGGGGCACGGTACGCAGGCAGGGGTATTGCAAGCGTCCGGGGGCTCCCTGGATCCCAGCGCTTGCCATCGGCTGCGAGGCTATCCGGTATCACCAGAGCGCTGGAAATGGATCCGAGCTCCCCAGTGGCATCCGCGGAGCGACGTCCACGCGTGTTCAGCACCAGTCCAAGAGCGTGTACGCTTCAGTGCCTGGAGGAACTTGTAGAGCACGCCTACGCTACGGGACGCGGACGTTGCCTCCGTTCCGCTGGAAACGAAAGCTAGGATGCATCGAGCTTTGCTGGAGCGCCTGTGAACCGCCCGAGTCACTAACAATGAACGCGATGTGCCTATATCATTCGTTCCAAGTGAAACGCTTTCATCTATGGCGTTCCCCGGGTGTGCAGCAGAACCCAGAATGAGCCGTTTGGCGCTCAGACTTGTCCTCGTGATGCCGAAGCTTGTTGCCAGCGCAGGTCTTACGCCAGTCCCTTATCGAAGCGCTCTTCTAGTCCGAAGCGTCTCTACAAAACCTAGGAGAAACGTCCTGCTCCCAGTACACACACACACACACACCATAAACCGCTTAGGCTGGTGCGGTACGGAGAGTACCGCCCGCAGCTGTTTCGTGGCATCCGCGTTCTCTATTGAAACGCGGTGAACCTCATGTGTTTGCGACACGTGCAGCGCGTTTCTCTCCTTCTGTTTCTCGGGTTTGCGGTACTTCTTGAGTTTGTGCCCAGTGAGGTGCACGGCTTCAGCTCCAACGACGTTCGAGCGAGACGCACTGTGTTTGTGGTCCACCCGCGCAGAGGCGGTACGCACCGTGTCTCGCTCGATACACCTCCGAACCCGGCAACGACGTGTACGTTTCGGTATGAGCAGGTGCAAGGTGCAACTCCGGAGACCTGGGAGCTTTTGATTTACGGAGATCGCACAGTAGGCGAGCTCGCTTGTCGAGCTCGGCGACTACCAGCGGCTCAAGCGACTGAACTTGGCGAGAACTTGGACGGTACCGGGATCGACTTAGCAGCCGAGCACGACTACGCTGCCCCGTCTTATCTGCTTTTCGAGGATATGCAGCTCGAACTTGGTGATAACGCGACGACAGTGATCGAAGCAGTGGCCTTCGACTCAAGCGGCGTACGGCTGGCGACCAGCGACCTCGTGTCGAGCGGTTCACAACTGCGGACGCGTTCGGGGTTCATGGGGAATCTTCGAAGCGTGATGCTGAAGGCGCTACTTTACTGACTCGATGCCTGGCGCTTACTGGTTTCGCTATCCTGCGCACATTGCGGGTGACTGCGGTGGGAGCGATGAGGTCTTAAGCGGAGATGTTGTGACCGCGCGACTGGCACAAGCGAGACAGAGAAGAAACCGGAGGCTTGATGTCCCGCACACACACCCC
>JGI24721J44947_10004111_pt1 | contig 20294 bp, 19 predicted proteins | sample YelNatPaOPGAMG01_FD_44947 | JGI IMG/M metagenome (IMG submission 44947) | reverse complement strand
TTTCTCCCTGAAAATACCCCTTCCCAACAATACCATCCTGATTGATCCTGGAGAGGCTACTTTTGGGCAATATGAAAATCAGCAATACCTGCTCTGGCCAGTTCAGACGGTTTTTGGAAACTCCACCCGAACACTTACCTTTAAGGTCATGGTTATTCCTGGAACCTCCTCAGGGACTGTAATCAGCACAATGGGTACTTTTGATCTGGGTACCACCATTCAGCTTGGCACTCTTACGGTTCCTGCTGCCTCCGCTGAAACACCCGCTACCAGTTATAATTTCCAGACCTCTTCCGTTTCCGCCGTAGTCAGTGAGGCAGGAAAGCCTCAATCCGTCGAGGCACCCCAGAGTGAGATCAACATCTCAGTTGGGACTGGAGCTGAACCCAATTACCGTTCCGTACTCGATGAAGTCATCAGGCTGGTGAGATATGCCGAGCAACTTCACAGGAACCTGAACTCCGTTCAAGTTCCCTCAGATTTGAACCAGCAAACCGCAGAGAACCTGAAAGCTGCGACTGATGAGTTAGCCAGCGTCCTTTACTGGATACCGATAAAATGGGCTGAGCTTTCCCAACTTCCTTATCAATATTTTGTGGGATATCCTACTTACAGCTCTGGTAATGTTGATGGTCCTAATGCTCAAAGCTTATTTGATTCAGTTACTGGTCTAGTGAAAAAAGATGTAACTTCCTTCCTCACACTTTCCTCCGACTTAACTTACTCTTTCGGCACCCCTGATTCATGGAAGGACATGATAGAATACCTGCGGGCGCAGTTGCTCCAGCGTCTTGCGGAATTAGGATACAGGTAGAAAGGGGAGAGCGATGAAAAAGCTTTTAATCTTGACTATCGTTTTGGCCCTCCTGCCGATTTTCCCGGCAGGAGCGGAAAATCAATATCCTTATCTGGCAGTAGATGCCACAGAGAAGCTGACGGTAGCCGATGTGATCTCTCCTCGTTATTCTCCTGATGGCTCATATCTAGCCTTTATTGCCAAGGGACCTAACAACACCATAGTCTACGCTGACCCTGATGGTTCCAACCAGAGGGAAATTGTCTTTATCCCTAACCCAGTCTGGTCCTTGAATTTCAGTCCCGATGGCTCCGGGTTGATTTTGATTGTAGCTACTACTGGAAAGGAAACCGGAACAGTCTATACCGACGTGGTCACTGTGGGCACAGACGGAAAAAATCCTAAATTCCTCACCAACAGTACAAACTACAATTCTGATCCCATGTACCTTCCCGATGGGCGAATTGCCTTTACATCCCAGAACAACGGAATTTACTCGGTCTGGGTGATGAACCCTGATGGTTCAGATCAGAAAATGTGGATTAATCCGGGCCTGGAGCCCGTCTTACTGGGAATCTCCCCGGTGCGGGACGAGGTTCTCTTTATGGGCAAGCCCTCCGGTTCTTCCATTTACCAGCTTTTCCTCTGCGACCTTTCCGGAAAAAACGTGAGACAAATAACGAATTATCCAGGCGGAGCCAGAGCAGGGACCTTCTCCCCTGATGGAGAGAAGGTTGCCTTTGTGGGTGGGGAAGAGGGACAGCAAACTATCGCCATCGTCAATCGGGACGGAACCGGGCAATACAGTTTGGCCAGCTTGCAAACATCCCTCTGGCGTCCCACTTGGTCCCCTGACGGTCAATTTATCCTCTTTCCTGCCCTGGACAAGGATACGGGGAAATACAGAATTTACTCGGTTTTGCCTGATGGGAACGATTTTCGTGTAATCTCTCCGGATTTTCTCCCTTCCGTAACTTCTCAAGTGCAGTGGAGGCCTGGAGGCTCTGAGGTGATTTTCCTTGCTCAGGGAGAAGAGGGCACCAACAATCTTTGGAGGATGAAGCTGGAGAAGATTGTTCCTCAGCCACCACCTCCTTCTCCCCCTCCGAGTTCCCCTGCGACTCCTGAGCAGACAGAGCAATCCACCACAACTTCCACGGAGAATCTGCCCTTCTCGGATATTGCCACTCACTGGGCCAAGAACAACATCATTCAGCTTAAAGAGATGGGCATCGTTCAGGGTTTTCCGGATGGCACCTATCGTCCCAATGATACCTTAAAAAGGGTGGAATTTGCCGCTTTCCTGCTTCGCGCTTTGGGTTTTCCTCAGGTGAACGATGTAGCTCCCTTTTTCCAGGATTTGCCTTCCACGCATTGGGGATTTGGCACAGTTCAAGCTCTGGTTCTGAAGAAAATCATTCCCCGGGATACAAACTTTTACCCTGAGGATAACATCACTCGCTTGGAAATCGTGGAGTGGGAGGTAAGAGCTCTGGGATTGGAAGAGGACACGGTTTACCGTTCTCTTCCTGATCTGCCCTTCACCGATTTGGGAGGCTTAACCGACCTGGAGAAAAAATATGTGGCTACTGCTTTCGAGTTGAAACTTATTACGGGCTATCCCGATGGCACGTTGAGACCTTATGGATTTGCCACTCGAGGAGAAGCCACAGCCTTGCTCTTCAGGCTTCTGGAAAATCTGAAAAAGTAAAATCTCTCGGAGCACCTATTTTTATAGCTTTAGCTCGAGCGCTCTTCCCTCACAGGGAGGGTAAAGAAGATAGTTGTTCCCTGGCCCTCGGTGCTTTCCACCCAGATTTTTCCCCCATGCTCTTCCACTATTTTCCGTGAAATGTAAAGGCCCAAACCCGTTCCAGCCATGGCTCTAAGGTTAGGGGACTGTGGGCGGTAGAACCTCTGGAAAAGTTGGGGGAGCTCCTCCTGGGGAATTCCCGGTCCTTGATCGCTGATTTCCACCTCCAGAAATTGCTCCTTTTCCCGAAGGATGGTGGTGATTTTCCCTCCTTTAGGGGAGAAGCGCAGGGCGTTGGTGTAGATGTTGGTGAAGACCTCAGTGAGCCTTTCCCGATCGGCAATGGCCAGGGGCAAACCCTCGGGGATGATGTTTTCAAATTCGACCTCCCTTAGCCTGGCGTAAGGCAAGAGAATTTCTTGAGTTTCCTGGATTAAAGGGGCCATATCCAGGGGCAGAGGGTTCAGGTTTAGGGATTCCTGCTCCAGCCTTTGTGATTCCAGAAAATTATCCACCAGTTGCTTCAAGCGCCAGAGATTCCTGCTGATGATCTCGAAGAGCTCCAGGGAGCGAGCGGCCAGACGGGCAGGGGTTAGAGAGGAATAAATTTCCACTGCAGCCATAAGGGACTGAATGGGGGTCTTCATCTCGTGAGAGATGGCGTAGAGCAGGTCGCTTTTCACCTGCTCCAGTTTCTTCCTCTCCTTCAGGTCTCGGGAAACACCGATGAAAGCGGTTTTGCCTTGATAATGAATTTTCGAGGCAAAAACCTCTACCGGTATCACCTCCCCATTTTTTGTAATGTTCAGGAGCTCCTTTCTGGCTATCCCTCTTTGCTTTACCTCCTCCAAAAAGGGCTTGGATAGGGGTTTGCTGTCCGGATGATCCAGGTCTTCCACGTTCTTTCCCACTAATTCTTCCCGGGAGTAGCCCCTGCTTTTGGCTAGGGCTTCGTTTACTTCCAGAATTGTTCCCTGGGAGTCGTAAATGACCACACCGTCTGGAATGCTCTCGAAGAGGTTTCGGAAACGTTCCTCTTCCTCCTTTAAGTTCTCCATCACCTCTCGGTTATGAAGGGCCACCGCCAAGGAGCCTGCTATGGTTTGAAGCAGAGCCACATCTTCCTCCTTGAACTGGTTCAATCCCTTTTTCCCCACCAAGATGGCTCCCAGAATCTCTTCCTGAAAGCACAGGGGCATAGCGATTAGGGACTCGTCCATATATTCCGTTCCTTCAATGTGATGAGCCCGGGGATCCCTCTCTGCATCTCCTGAGACTATGGCTTTCCCTTCCCGGATGCAGTATCCCACTAAACCCCTTTCCGTGGTCTGGGGAATTTTCTGCACCAGGACCTCGTCGGGAATCCCGTAATACCCTGGGCGCCAGTTCCATCCGATTGGCACCATGCTTTTCCTTTCCTTGTCCGTTTTCAGGATTAAGACCGTGTGAGCGTCTAACACTTCCCGAATTTGGCTGGCCATAGGGGTCAGGTTTTTCAAATCGGAGACGATAATCTCCTGATTTATCTTGTTTAGAAGGTCTAAACGCTTGAGTTGGGCTTCCTTTGCAGTTATATCTGTTCCGATTCCCACTATAGCCTGGAGGTTTCCCTCCTTGTCCGGGATCAGGGTGATTGCCCAGTCAATTATTAAAGTTTCCCCGGACCTTGAGACCAGGGGAAGCACCTGATTTTTGGGAATCTTGGAAGGGTCTGGACTTGAGGTGAAGCTTTTCACCTCTTCTCTCATTGGAGCTGGGAATAAAAACTCCACTGATTTTCCCAGGACTTCCTCTCTTGAGTAGCCTAATTTCTCTTCGGCTTCCCGGTTGAAAAAGGAGATTTTTCCCTCTGTATCAAGAGCGATAATTAAAACCTTTACTGTCTCGGTAAAGCTCCTGAACAGGTTACCCTCGAAGCGCAGGGCTTTCTCCTCCTTTCCCTTGATTTTTCGCACCATGAAGGGGATGTTTCCCCGGGCTTTCGATTTCCCTGGGCCATCCTACCACTTTGATTTCCGCCTCCACGCCTGAGCTGAATTGATCTGCCTGGTATTCCAGCCTTTGGAGGAGTCCTGAATTTCCCTTCAATAACGGGAAAAGGGAAAAAGAAAGGATAGCCATTATTATCAGGGTTGCAATACAGCCCATCCCAGCAAGCTCTCTTGTCGGAGCCATGAAGCCCCCGACCGTAATCTGCCCTGTAAGAAAAGCCAGGAAGGAAAGAATTACCATGGCCAGGGCCAGCCTTCCGCTTATTCTTCATCTTCGCTTTTCTCTTTCTTTTAGGCTTTGCCTTTCAGATTATACCAGAAAAAATAAAACCCTCCAGGATAATCCAGACGGATAGAGGGTGCTCGGAGAGGTAGAGACCCACGTTCATACCGTAGATCATCACGATGTTCAGGTTGTCGGCTCTTTTTCCGGGTTTAAGGGTCCGGTGAGTTCCTCGTTCCCTTTCCACATTTGTTTCATTTTGAAATGAATTCCGGACAGCTTCTCTTTCAGAGAGGACCAAAATAGCACAGAAGCAGGTTAGGCGGAACCTTTTAAGAAGCAAAGACGATGGTCAACCACCCGCTTGGAATTCCCTGAAAGGGAAGCGAAGAAAGGTTCGCTGCCTTCACTAACCATTGCCTTCGCCTGTTTTGGCGATGGATTGATTTTGCTTATATCTGCCTTCGAATGCAATGGGCAATAACCGGGAAGCCATTTGGGGGCTATTTTTAAAAATTTTTCTGAAAAAGACGAGCTTCGATTAATCCAGCGCCCTTAAGATTACCCCACCCCCCAGGACTTCCTCTTCGTGGAAGAGCACCAGGGCCTGCCCCGGGGTGATGGCAAACTGAGGTTCTTGGAAAACTACTTTTAATTTATCTTCTTCAAATCTTTCCACCATGGCCGGAGCCTCCTTGTGCCCGTAGCGGATCCTCGCTTTTGCCCAGAAAGGGAATGCAGGCGGAGGGTCAACGACCCAGTTGATCTCCCCGGCAATCAGGGTGGTTTTAAAAACCTCCTCTTTCCTTCCCACAATCAAAGCGTTCCTGGAGAAATCCTGAGCGAGCACATAGAAGGGCCCTCCTGGAAGCCTGATTCCCCGACGTTGCCCCATGGTATAAGCATAAAGGCCCTGGTGCGTCCCGATAACCTTTCCGGAAGTGTCCAGAATTGGGCCGGGAAGAAAGGGAAACCCAAACTGTTCCAGGAATTCCTTTAGCCCCATCCCTTTGGGGATGAAGCACAGGTCCTGGCTTTCCTTAACTTCCGCCGCTTCCCAGCCCAATTTTCTCACTGCTCGAACTACCTCTGCCTTCCTCCAATCCCCCAGGGGGAAGAGGGCAAAGGGAAGGGTTTTCTGGTTCAGACGGTAGAGCATGTAACTCTGGTCTTTGCGCTCGTCCTTTCCCTTGAGCAGCCTGAAAACAGCTCGCTCCCGGTCATAAACCACACGAGCGTAGTGTCCTGTTGCCAGGTGACTGAAGCCCTTCTGGAGGGCGTAATCTAAAAGGAAGCCGAATTTTACCTGTTCGTTGCAAATCGTGCAGGGATTGGGTGTGAGCCCCATTCTCATGCTTTTCAGGAAATACCCTATCACCTTTTCCGCGAAGACTGCGCTAGCATCTATCCTGTGGAAAGGGATTTGCAGTTCCTTTGCTGTCCTTTCCGCTCTGGCCTCAGCCTCAGGGGCACAGCAGCGGGAGTTGGGACAGAAGTACATGAAGGCTCCTTCCACCAGAGCTCCTCTTTCCTTGAGAAGATAGCTGGCAAAGGAACTGTCCACACCCCCGCTCATCGCCACCAAAATTGGGGACTGTCCCCAATTTTTTTTCGAGTTTTTGATTTCTGTATCCAGCATTTAAAGCCTTATCCAAAAATCAAGAAATTAACAAATCATGGCACTTCCCAGGCACATTTCCAGGCGGCTCTCCCTGCATTTTCCCTAATGTCCATTTTACTCGCCCAGGATGAATTTAAAAAGCGGATTCTTCAGGATATTGGGCATCCCTTGCTTTCAGAGATCAGCTTTGGTCTGGCTCCAGGGCTGAAGCTCAAGTTCTTCCTGTAGTATTCCAGGTGCCAGAGTGTATGAAGAACGGCAACCCCCATCATCACCAGTGAAGAATAGATGTGCACCTCCAGGGAAGGGGTAGCCACGCCCCTCCAGTGAAACCAAAGCGCCAGGTAGTTCAAGAGGCCGCTGAGGATGGAAACGATGAAGCTTGCGGTCAAAACAACGTTTAAGGCCCATTTCCAGAAGGTCTTTCTGTTCTTCTTCCACAGCTTCCTCGTCTGGCGCAGGCACCCGCCATAGTAAGGGATGTGCCAGAAAGCGTGCACCGCCCCCACGAGGAGCATCACGAAGGAGGAGTCATAGTGCAGGGCTACGATGGTCTTTCCCCAGGTCGAAAAGAGGTCAAAAGTCAGGGAAAGATAATCCATAAGCCCGGAGATAAAGGATAAAGCGAAGCTCACAAGAAGGATCAAGTTCAGGGCGAAGTGGTAGTTCTTCAGAGTGAACCAGCTCAGGGATTTTTTCGGGAAGCGCTTTTCGTAAAGGGTCAAACCTTTGAGGAGCAGGATGAGAAAGAGGATGGAAAAAAGAGTAAAAGCCTCGCTCCTGGTCCACCATGTCGCATCGGACTTTCCTTTCCGGGATTCCCCTGCCACCAGCAGCGTAGGGGTGGAGGAGGTTTGAGTGTTTGGCGTATCGGTGGTGGCAATATTCCTCGTTGTTTTTTGACCTTGATACACTTGGCCTAAAAAGGCGAGAAACTCTTCCCGGGAAAGCCCCTCCTCCTTAATTATTGAGCTTAAAGGGGTCTTTAAATCAGCAGAAATCCCTTTTGAGGCCAATGTGGAAAGCAGAGGTCCCGAGGGAAGGCCGTGTTTCTCCTCCAGTTCCTGGACCGTGAGGGCCTTTAGCTCTTTAAAGGGTAAGAGGGAAAGCTCTTCCAGATGCTGAGCATAATCGGAAACCTCCTGAGAATCGTTGTTTGCCTGGGTCAGGGGCGGCTGTGTTCCACCTTCAGAGACAGAGGGAGACTCTGGGGAGGCAGAAGTTGCTGTGGGCGCGCTCTGGCTATGATCACAGATCCCGTCGTTATTGGTATCTATGTACCGGGGGCAGGAACCGGGATAAGGATCGTTTACCATCCCAAAAGGGCAATCGTCCCAGGCAAAAACCGGGAGGATCTGCATGGCTATTGCTATTACGAGCACCAGGATGGTGCCTAAATACTTCTTCATTTTATTTTCTCCTTGTTCATCCTAAATCTTATTTAGCAACTAAAAATTTTGGTTCTTGAACTGCAATTGAAAAAATCCAGACTTGAATCCCTCAAGGTTTGGAAAATCTCAGGATGTGCTATTCCGGGGCTTAAGGGGATTTTCCTTTTCCTGGATGTTCCAGGGCTCCAGGATGATTACCTTGAACCCTGTTCTCCGGGGACCCCAAAAACGGCTCTTGCTCCCTCCTGTTTTCCTGGTGAGAGTTGTCCTTCTTTTCCTGGCCTTCACCTGCTGGGCCAGGAGTGAGCAGGGTGGATTCTTTCTCCCTCTGAANNGAATTAGTGGAGTTATCTGAAGGAGTGGAAGAGTTCTGGGACCCGGTAGGGGTGGCACTATTGTGAGGTCCTTTATTTTCTGGGGGACCCTGTTGGCCGGGTGGGCTGGCATTATCCTCCGGCTTTCCCTGCGCCTTTGGCCCTCCAGGGTTTTCCGCCTCCATTTTTTGCTGGAATTTGCCCCTCTCCTGGGATATTTCTTGGGAAATTGATCGCCAGGAGACTCCCAGTTCTGCAGCGATTCTTCCCCACCCCAGCCCCTCTTCCCTCATCTCCTTAATCTTTGAAAGCTCCTCTCCTGAAGTTCGAGAAAGCTGGACCATGAGGACAATTTCCCCGTAACCGTATCCCGAAGCCCTTAAAGCCTGGATTTCTTCCTCGGTGATTCCCAGCTCCTGAGCTAAGCTTTCCTCTCCTGTTTTTCCCAGGGCTAGGCTATTCCAGCTTTCCACTTCTCCCGCTATTCTCCTTGAGGCATAAAATTGGTAGAGGTTCTCCTGACCAGCAAAAACCGGAAATGCGGTAACCGCAAGGAAAAGGGCAATCAAGAGCACAGGGAGGAGGCTAAGGGCAATTCCTCTGGCCCTCCTGTGCTCGTAAGCTTTTCTTTGTAGCAATTCACTTGCCCCAAGGGGATTGGGGGCCAGATCGGAGACCAGCTCCAGCACTTTTTTCAATTTTTTTTCCAATTCATCTTCCATCAATTTTCTTCCTCAAATTCTCCCTGGCTTTGAAAAGGTTGGAGCGCACTGTGCCCGGAGGAACTCCCAGGATTTTGGCTGTTTCCTCCTCTGAATAGTCCCAGAGCAGGCGCAGGGTAAGCACTGCCCTCTGCCTTTTGGGAAGCTTGTTCAGCTCCTCCAGAATCTCCCTGTAGGTTGCTGCCTCTTCCGGATCAAGTTCCCGGCTTTTCAGAAGGGGTGCTTCCTCCAGAGGAAATTCTCTCTTCCTTCTCCAGAGGGATAAAGAAGCGTTAGTAGCAACCCTTANAAGCCAGGGAAGGACGTTTCCCTCCCTGATCTTTGCCCGGTTTTGCCAGAGTTTGAAGAAGGTTTCCTGCATTATATCCTCCGCCTGCTCCTTGCTTCCCAGGATGAGGTAAGAAGTGCGGAAAACCTGAAGATGGTGATCCTGGTAAAGCTGAGCGAAGGCCTTTTCGTCACCTTTTTTGAGCCTCGATACCAGTTCGGATTCCTCGGGGTCCATGCCTTTATTATAGATGGGCGCTCCTGAGCGTTCTTCATCAGCCAGAGCTCGTTCCTCCATAAGATTTTCCAAATTGGAAAAGCACAAATTTACGCTTTTCTTGATGATATATACGCTGGAAGAGAGGAAAAGGTTCACTTTCAATCAAAAAATGATTTTCTGGTATTGCTCTATAGTTTTAAGGCCATTCCCCGTAAGGGGGATGAGGACTTTCTCTCCCCATTCCTCAGGCTTTTTTAGAAAAGCGGCCAGGGCTACAGCCGAGGTGGGTTCAGCCAATATCCCCCGAGAGCTGAGGATCCTCATAGCTTCCAAGATTTCCCTTTCCTTTACCTGGAGGACCATCCCTCCCGTCTTTCTTAAAATTTCCAGGACCTGCTTCCCCCTGGGAGGTTGAGGGATGACTATCCCTTCAGCGATGGTGCTCTGGGGGATAACTTCTGGGATTTCTCCTCCTTTTCTGCTATAGGCCAGGTAAAGTGGGGCACAGGCCTCTGCCTGGGCTGCTACGAGCCGAGGAAGCCTTTCAATCAGGTGCTGGTTCAAAAGTTCAGAAAACCCCAGATAGGCTCCAATNAGCAAAGTTCCGTTCCCCACAGGGAAAATAATCGTGTCGGGGATTTGAAAATTCAATTGCTCGAAGATTTCGTAGGCCAGGGTTTTAGTGCCCTGAAGGAAGAATGGATTCCAGATGTGGCTGGCGTAATAGGCTTTCTTTGAAGCCTCCCAGGCAGCTCTGGCTACCTCTGTTCTGTTTCCTGGCACCCTGAAAACNTCTGCACCGTAAGCTTTAATCTGGAGAACTTTCCCGGGAGAGGTTGATTCGGGGATGTATATATGGCATTCGATTCCAGCTCTGGCGCTATAAGCCGCAATAGCGCAGCCTGCGTTTCCCGAAGAGTCCTCCACCACCTTTTTCACCCCCAGCTCTTGGGCTTTGCTGATCAGGACAGAGGCGCCTCGGTCCTTGAAAGAGCCGGTAGGGGAGAGGAACTCCAATTTGAGGAGCACTGGCCTTCCGGAAACTGTGACCTCCAGGATGGGGGTGAAGCCCTCTCCCAAAGAGACGATGTTTCCAGAGTTCTTTAAGGGCAGTGCCTCCCTGTAGCGCCAAATGCCATGAGCTTGATCTGGGGTTCCTTGGGGATTCCAACTGGCTTCAAATTCTAAATCCAGAGGATGACCGCACTCGCAGCGCCAAACTGGATCTTTGACTGAGTACCTTTTTCCGCAAAAGGAACAAACTAAGCTCTCCATTTCTTTTTGGACCAATCATACAACTTTGCTTTGAACTCTTGCTTTCCCAGAGAAAAAAATTTTCCAAAATACTTGAAAATATTTTCAAAGGAACTAAAATAATAGACTAAATAAGCACTCTTATTTTAAGTAAAGCGGGGTAAGAAATTTAATGAGCTTTATGCATTTAATGAGGATTAGTGTGGGTTTTTTACCTCTTAGTTTTACTTTATCCTTTTCTTCATATGTTTTCCCCTATTATTACCCCGCTAACTTTTCTTTACTTTCAAACTCTTATGAGGAGGTGATGAGAGCCAAAAACTTGGTTGGAGCTGTGCGCTTCTAATTATTCCATTTTGCGAGGAGGGAAAAAGAAGTGAAGAAGAAAAGTCTTTGGGGTGAGTTAGTAGCAGAAGTTTTCGGAACCTTCATCCTCATTTTACTTGGTGATGGCGTTGTGGCTAACGTTGGACTGGCCCCCAGACTGGCTGCCCCTGCCTACAACTGGAACACGATAACCTTCGGATGGGCTATGGCGGTAATGGTGGCAGTCTATGTAGCTGGCGGAGTCTCCGGAGCCCACATTAACCCTGCAGTCACTCTGGCTATGGCTGTGAAGAGGGGTTTCCCCTGGGGCAAGGTGATCCCTTACTGGATCGCTCAAATTGTGGGGGCCTTCCTGGGTGCTCTGGGCGTTTATTTNGTTTACATGGATGGCCTTGTCGCTGCCGGCGTTCCCAATGTATGGTGCACTGGNCCAGGATCAGTCTTTGGTCAGGCCTTCTGGGGTGGGACTGGAGCAGCTGCCACCGGGACATATTCTTTGCTGAATGCCTTCATTACTGAGATTTTCGGCACAGCAGTCCTTCTCTGGGGAGTGCTGGCCACTGGTGACAGGCGCAACCTCGCTGTGGGCGCAAATCTTGGACCACTGGCTGTGGGCTTAGTTGTTCTTGCTGTAGGTCTCTGCCTTGGCGGACCGAGCGGATATGCTATTAACCCCGCTCGTGATTTCGGTCCAAGGCTTTTCGGTGCCATTGTGGGAACAAAAGGCCTCTTCAGCGGCTCATATTGGATTGTGGCCCCGATACTCGGACCGCTGATTGGTGGCCCAATAGGCGCACTCACATACGACTGGTTCATTACTCCGTTCCTTCCTAAAGAAGAATAAGAAGGCTTATTCCTCGTTTTATTGAGGTAAGAGTTTAAAAGAAGGGAGGTGAAGAAGGATGAAGAAGCTAATCAACAAGCCAGAAGACGTAGTAAAGGAAGAGCTTGAAGGCCTCGCTTTGGCTTATCCTGAGCTCATCAAGGTTCATTTCGATCCTAACTTCATCTATCGGGCGGACGCTCCGGTTCAGGGAAAGGTGGCTGTGATCTCAGGAGGAGGAAGCGGCCACGAGCCGATGCACGGTGGCTTTGTTGGAATGGGGATGCTCGATGCAGCTTGCCCCGGCCAGGTTTTTACCTCTCCTACCCCGGACCAGATGCTGGAAGCTGCCAAAACAGTTCACGGTGGCGCTGGGGTGCTCTATATTGTGAAGAACTACAGCGGGGATATCATGAACTTTGAGATGGCCGCCGACATGGCTCGAGCAGAGGGTATCAGGGTCTTGAGTGTGATCATCGATGATGACGTGGCAGTCAAGGATAGCCTCTACACCCAGGGCCGGCGTGGAGTGGGCACTACGGTGCTTGCTGAAAAGATTGTGGGCGCTGCTGCCGAAAAGGGGTACGATCTTAAGAGGCTTGCTGCACTCTGCACCAAGGTCAACCTCAATGGGAGGAGCATGGGCATGGCCCTCACTCCCTGCACGGTTCCCATGGCAGGGAAGCCCACTTTCCAGTTGGCGGAAGACGAGATGGAGATCGGTATCGGCATCCACGGTGAGCCTGGAAGGGAAAGGATGAAGCTGAAAACTGCCGATGAGATCACCGAGATGCTTGCCCTTTCCATCATTGAGGACCCTGCATACCACCGTANTCATCGCGTCTTTGATGAAGACAAAGGAGAATGGGTTGATGTTGAGCTGGAGAGCACGCCTTTCAAACCCGGAGACGCGGTCTTAGCCTTTGTCAACAGCATGGGGGGTACGCCCTTGATTGAACTTCCCATCGTTTACCGAAAGCTTCATGAGATCTGCAATAAGAAAGGGCTGAAGATCGTCCGNAACCTGATAGGCCCGTACATCACCTCCCTTGAAATGCAAGGTTGTTCCATCACTTTGCTCCGCATGGATGAGGAGATGATCGAGCTCTGGGACGCACCAGTGCGTACACCGGGTTTAAGGTGGAAAGCTTAAGAGAAAAATCCTGATTTGCTCCCGGGCGCCGGGATCCCGGCGCCCGGGTAATCCCTTAGGAGGAAGACAATGCCCATTACCACAGAAAAGGTCAAGGAATTTTTACAGAGAGCAGCCGAGGTACTAAAGGAGAATAAAGAATATCTAACTGAACTGGATTCAGCAATTGGTGATGCCGATCATGGAATTAACATGGATCGGGGTTTTCAGGCAATCATGGCCAAATTTCCTACCTTTGAGGGGAAAGACGCCGGTACCATATTGAAGAGCGCCGGGATGGCTCTTGTATCCACGGTTGGAGGCGCAGGTGGGCCACTCTATGGAACAGCCTTCATGCAGGCCGGAATTGCTCTTCAAGGCAAATATGAATTCACGCTTGAAGATCTTGTCAAAGCGCTGGAGGCCGCCCTGAAGGGAATCATGAATATAGGGAAGTCCAAACCGGGGGAAAAGACCATGATCGATGCCATCTCTCCAGCTATCGAAGCCATGCGTAAAGCTCTTGCTAATGGCTCCGATCCTGTTAGGGCCTTGGAGGAGGCCACTCAAGCTGCAGAGGAGGGAATGAAGGCTACTATCCCCATGATCGCCCAAAAGGGAAGAGCGAGCTACCTCGGCGAACGTAGCATTGGTCATCAGGATCCTGGAGCGACATCATCTTACCTCCTTTTCCGTACCATGTTGGAGGTCGCTAAGGAGCAGCAGGGATAAGCCCTGTGGAAACAAGGCAAAAAAATAAAAGATTAAGAAAGGAGAGGTAAATAATGGAAAAGAAGTATGCAGCTGCTGTTGACCAGGGGACCACTAGTACCAGGTTCATGGTCTTCGACCATGGGGGCAACGTTGTGGGCTACCATCAGCTGGAGCACGAGCAGATTTACCCCAAGCCCGGTTGGGTCGAGCACAACCCCATGGAGATCTGGGAAAGGACCCAGGAAGTAATTAAGGTCACTCTCCAAAAGTACAACATTAAACCCGAAGAAATTGCGGCCATCGGGGTCACCAACCAGCGTGAAACCACCATCGTCTGGGACAAGCATACGGGCAAGCCTTACTACAACGCCATCGTATGGCAGTGCACCCGCACCAAGGATATCTGCGACGAGCTGGCTAAAGATGGCGGTCAGGATCGCTTCCGTCCCAAAGTGGGTTTGCCTCTGGCCACTTACTTCTCTGGCCCCAAGATCAAATGGATCTTGGATAACGTTCCCGGTGTAAGGCAGGCCGCCGAGAGGGGGGACGCCATATTTGGAAATATCGATACCTGGGAAATCTGGTGGCTCACCGGCGGACCCAATGGAGGGGCTCATGTCACTGACGTTTCAAATGCCAGCCGTACGATGTTAATGAACCTCGAGACTCTGGACTGGGATGACGAGATCCTCAAGATTCTGGGAATCCCTCGTCAGATGCTGCCCAAGATTCGTCCCTCTTCTGACCCCGCTATTTATGGTTATACACCCAAAGACGGGCCTTTTGGAGGGGTAATTCCTGTCTGTGGCGACCTCGGTGACCAGCAGGGAGCTCTCGTAGGGCAGACCTGCTTCTCTCCCGGAGAAGCCAAGAACACTTACGGCACTGGCTGCTTCATGCTGCTCAACACCGGGACGAAACCAGTTCCNTCCAAGAGCGGACTCTTGACCACACTGGGATATCAGATCAACAATGAACCAGCTGTTTACTGCCTTGAGGGTTCAATCGCCATCACCGGTGCTCTGGTTCAATGGCTGAGGGACAACCTGAAATTCTTCGAAAAATCAGCCGATGTCGAGGCCTTAGCCAAGACCGTGGAGGATAATGGGGGAATCTATTTCGTGCCCGCCTTCTCNGGACTTTTCGCTCCTTACTGGAAGAGCGATGCTCGCGGAGTAATCGTAGGTCTGACCCGTTATATTAACCGAGGGCACATCGCCCGTGCAGCTCTGGAAGCTACAGCTTACCAGACCCGTGAGGTCCTGGACGCCATGGAGAAGGACTCCGGCGTGAAGCTGGCCGCCTTAAAGGTTGATGGTGGAATGGTCTATAACGAACTTCTGATGCAATTCCAGGCCGATATCCTGGGAGTCCCCGTGATTCGTCCTAAGGTTGCGGAAACCACTTCCCTTGGCGCAGCTTATGCCGCTGGCCTGGCTGTGGGATTCTGGAACAACCTCGAGGATCTGAGGAAGAACTGGGGTGTGGATAAAACCTGGGAGCCCAAGATGGACCCTGCCACGAGGGACAAGCTCTACAAGGGATGGCTGAAGGCAGTCGAGAGGACTTTCAACTGGGTTGAGTAGAGGCTAAAGGCTAATTTCAGCGCTTGAGTCCACCCGAATAAATATCAATCTGGAGGGGGAGCCCTTAAATGGAGCCCCCCTCCCTTATAAAATAAAAGGGAAGGGAAAAGATGAAGAAATATGACGTGATCATTATCGGTGCTGGAATTATCGGCTGCATGGTAGCCAGATTTCTTTCCCGTTATAAACTGGACATTCTTCTTATCGAGAAAGAAGCCGATGTCTGCATGGGAGCCACTGCTGCCAATACAGCCATAATTCATGCTGGGTACGATCCCGTTCCCGGGAGCCTGAAGGCGGAGATGAACGTCAAAGGGAACAGGATGTGGGATACTTTGGCAGGGGAGCTCAACATTCCTTTTGAGCGCAGGGGAGATTACGTGGTAGCCATTGGGGAAGAAGAACTTCCCAAGCTGGAAGACTTGATAAAGCAGGGAATTCAAAACGGAGTCCCTGGGTTGGTCTTTCTGAGCGGGGATGAGGTAAGGAGGAGGGAACCCAACATAAACCCTAAGGTCTCTGGAGCTCTTTGGGCCTCTACCGGAGGGATTGCCGACCCCTTTGCCGCCGCTGTGGCCGCTGCGGAAAACGCCGTAATGAACGGGGTCACTATCATGTTTGAAACCGCTTTCCAGGATTTTATTATGGACGGGAATAAAATTGTGGGAATCAGGACTAACCGGGGGGATTTCGCCTCTCGTTGGGTGATTAACGCTGCTGGTCTCTATTCCGATGATGTCATGCACAAAGCCGGGGTCAGGCCGGAATTTAAAATCACTCCTCGAAAGGGGGAATATTACGTCTTTGATCGAGCCGAGATTACCATTAACAACGTTCTCTTTCCCGTTCCTACTCCCATAACCAAGGGTATCCTCGTTACCACTACCATGCACGGGAACACCATCATCGGGCCCAACGCTCAAGACATCCAGGACAAAGAGGATCGCTCTGTGACCAGGGAGGGATTGGAAGAAGTCTGGAAGGGAGCCTTAAAGCTCGTCCCCAAATTGGAACTGAGGCACGTGATCGCTGTTTTTGCCGGGTTGAGAGCTGGCGGGAATGCCCCCTCGCCCAATCCCAACATTAAATACAATCACGATTACATCATTGAGATCCCTTCAAATGTGCGAGGATTTGTGAACCTGGGGGGCATAGAGTCTCCAGGTTTAGTCTCCTCCCCAGCCATTGCTGAAAGAGTGATAGAGCTTTTGAAAGATGCTGGGGAAAAACTGGAGGAGAAGAAAGATTGGGACCCCATTCGCCCTGCTCGTCCGCGCTTCAGAGACCTATCCAAGGAAGAGCAGAAAATCCTCATTCAGAATGATCCCCGCTATGGGCGCATAGTCTGTCGCTGTGAGAGCGTGACGGAGGGGGAAATTGTGGCTGAAATCCATGCTCCCGTTCCTGCCAGGACATACGATGCCATTAAGAGGAGAACCTGGCTGGGAACCGGTCGTTGTCAGGGAGGGTTTGATACTCCCCGCGTTTTAGAAATCCTCTCCAGAGAATTAGGGATTCCTCCCACGCAAATCACAAAGAAGGGTCCAGGTTCGGAGTTTTTGAAAAGGAGAACGAAAGATGTGGCCTGAGAAAATTAAGCCCATTTATGACGTGATAGTGATTGGCAGTGGCCCTGGTGGTTTAGCGGCTGCCATTGCTGCCAAGAAAAATGGAGCGGAGGACGTCCTGATCATCGAAAGAGATATAGAGCTGGGAGGAATCCTGGTTCAGTGCATCCATAATGGATTTGGGGTGGAAATTTTTAAGGAGGACCTTCCCGGCCCCCTTTATGCTCACCGCTTTATCCAGGAAGCCCGCTCTTTGGGGATCGAGGTCCTTTCGGATACCATGGTGTTGGACCTTACCCCCTTGCGCAAGATAAACGCTATTGGAAAACATGTGGGGTTTCTGGAGCTCGAGGGCAGAGCAATTGTGTTAGCTATGGGCTGCAGGGAAAGGACCAGAGCTCAGATCAGGATACCCGGGACAAGGCCGGCCGGAGTATATACTGCAGGCACCGCCCAGCGCTTCGTGAATGTGGAGGGATACATGCCCGGGGAGCGCTTTGTGATCCTGGGTTCAGGTGATATAGGGATGATTATGGCCCGACGTCTTACTCTGGAAGGAGCCAAAGTGGAGAGGGTTTTAGAAATTATGCCCTTCCTCACGGGGCTTACCCGGAATTACGTTCAATGCCTTTTGGATTACAATATTCCCCTGGAGTTGAGGCATACTGTGAGCCGGATTATGGGAAATTACAGGGTAGAAGCGGTAGAAGCGGTCGAGGTTGACGAAAAATGGAACCCAATTCCTGGAACCGAAGAGGTTATTCCCTGTGACACCCTGCTCCTTTCCGTGGGCTTGATCCCGGAGAACGAACTTTCCCGGAAAGCCGGGGTAGTGCTTGACCCCAATACTGGAGGTCCCGTTGTAGATGANGGGATGCAGACCAGCGTTCCCGGAATCTTCGCTGCTGGAAATGTGGTGCACGTTTATGATTTAGTAGACTGGGTGACGGAGGCTGGTTTCGTTGCCGGAAAGAGTGCCGCCAGATACGCCCTGGAAATCAAGAAAGCAGTTCGACGCAAGGTTAGGCTCGTTTCCGGGAACAACGTGCGTTATATCGTTCCCCAGTATCTGGATAGTGAAAGCCTGGCGGAATCCGACCAAAGCATTCAGTTCAGGGTCGTGCGTCCCGTGGAGGAAAAGGTCTGGGTTGAAGTCACTGATGGGGAGCACTTGATCACCAGAAAGTTAGAGAGATATGTTCGCCCTGGAGAAATCGTTACTGTAAAAATCCCTCAAAAAGCTTACGATGCGGTTCAAAAGGCCGACAAATTGGTTGTGAGTGTAGCTAAAAGCCAAGGAGATCAAAATGCCTGAAATCCGAACCAAGATAATCTGCATAACCTGTCCAGTAGGCTGTACTCTGGATGTCACCTATGAGGACCAAAAGGTGATCAAAGTCGAGGGGAACCAATGCCGTAANGGGATAGATTACGCTCAGAGTGAGATTAAGGACCCCAGAAGGATGGTTACCACCACGGTTAAAGTGATAGGTGGCTTGCACCCCCTTGTCCCTGTCTACACCTCCGCTCCCATACCTAAGCCCCTGATTTTTGAATTAGTGAAAAGGCTGAGGGAGATCGAGCTCCAAGCTCCGGTTAAGGTAGGACAGGTGATCCTCAAGGACTTCATGGGTACAGGCGTGGATGTTCTTGCTGCCAGAGATATGCCTCAGGCCGGTCAGAAAGCCCAAACTGGGAGTGGATGATGACCGCATCCCGGAAGGGGCGGAAAGACGCCAGATTGGTGATCAGTGAGGAACCGCTTCCCAAGAAGAAGCCACTTGCTGAGCGTATCCCTCTCGGTGGCTGGATTTTTATCTTCCTTTTCCCTCTGATCCTGAGTGAGTTCATGTTTTATGTGGTGGGAAGATGGGTGAGCATGATCCTCTTTGGCATCGCCTGGATCGGCTTCTGGTGGGCTTTGATGTATCGCTCAGACTGGGCTATCTTTAAAAGGAAGTCCAAAGACGATCAAGAAGGAGGATGATCGGCGTTCCCCAAGAGGATGAGGATTTTAAAGATTTTTGCCGGAGGAACGAACTTTCAGACTGGGAACCATACTTCCACCCCTCCTCTGAAGAGCTGATAGAGAGAGTCCTGGAGGAAATTAAGGAATCCGATGTGGTTCTGGACATCGGGGCGGGGAATTTGTATTTTGCCCAAAAGGTGGCCCTTAAAGCCGAAAAGGTTTACGCCCTTGAAGTTAATCCTTATTTGGTAGCTCGAGGCCTCGAGCGCATAGGGTTTAGGATTCCCAGGAACCTTTTAGTCATCTGCGCCAATGCCCTGGATTTTCCCTTCCCATCAGGGATTACTGTAGCCACATTATTGATGCGCCACTGCCAGCATTTCAGGCTCTATTTCCAGAAGTTGCGGGAAGCAGGGTGCCATTTCTTGATCACCAATGCCCGATGGAAAACTGATTTTGAGCGGATAGACTTAAATTCTCCCCGTGTTCCTTACAAAGATCTGGAAGAGGGCTGGTACGCCTGCAGCTGTGGTTCGGTGGGATATAAGGGTGAAGGTAACTTGCCGCAATTCCCTGCGGTGGAAGTAAAGGACTGTCCTAATTGTTTTAATTTTTAAATCCTATTTTAAAGAGAGGAAGGTCTATGGATCTCAAGGGAATTAAAGTGGCCATGTTAGTAGGCCCCGGATACGAGGACCTGGAATTCTGGGTTCCCTATATGAGGCTAAGGGAGGAAGAAGCCGAGGTCACGATCGTGGGAATTAAACCGGGAGAGACCTATACCAGCAAATCCGGAGGGCTTCAGGTTACGGCCCCCGTGGGCGCCGGTTCCCTCAACCCTCAGGAGTTTCACGCCGTGCTTATTGCTGGCGGTTGGGCTCCGGACAAACTTCGGCGTTATCCAGAAGTGTTAAATCTGGTGAGGGGGGTTTACCAGAATGGAGGAATCGTTGGCAGCATCTGTCATGCTGGTGGTTCTGATCTCTGCTGGTATCGTGAGAGGGATGCGAGCTACGGGCTCCCTGGGAATAAAGGACGACTTGATCAATGCTGGAGCTATCTGGGTGAATGAACCCGCTTTTCGTGAGGGAAACGTGGTCTGGGGGAGAGTGGTTGAGGATATCCCTCAGTACTGCCGGGTTTTAATGGAGACCCTGCGCTCCTTAAAAGAAAAGATCTGATGGTTGGAATAGTNGTAGTAGCTCACAGCCAGGAACTCGCTGAGGGAGTTTGTGCTCTGGCCAGACAGATGAGTCAGAGACCGGAACTTCCCATTCTTGCCGCAGGGGGGCTGGATGAGGGAGGGATTGGCACGAGCATGTCCAAAATTGAGCGAGCAATTGAATCTGCTTACAGCGAGGATGGCGTGTTAGTGCTCATGGACCTGGGAAGTGCAGTGATGACCACTCAGCTCTATTTGGAGATGTTGCCTCCCGAAAAAAGGNNCAAAATTCGTTTGACGAACGCCCCTCTGGTGGAAGGCGCTATTGCNGCGGCTGTGGCTGCTTCGTTAGGTGATAANCTTGATCAGGTGCAGGCTGCTGCGGAGAACGCCCTGAGCCTTCCTAAAATTCCTCAAGAAGGCCCAGCTCCTCAGGAGAGAATAGAAGAAAAAGAAGAAGG
>JGI24721J44947_10004104_pt1 | contig 20328 bp, 26 predicted proteins | sample YelNatPaOPGAMG01_FD_44947 | JGI IMG/M metagenome (IMG submission 44947) | reverse complement strand
AAAAAAAAGAACAGCAAACGAAAAAGAAAAATTCTTTTCCTGTATCTTTTCTTTTTCGATCTATGCTATATGTTGTAAAATTGCTTCCAGCCTTCGTTTTTCTTTCTTCCCTCTTCTTGTAAAATGAAAGTAGGAGGAAAAGATGACCTCGAAAGATGCATTGTTATACGCAGAACAGAATCCTAGTTTAAGACAAAATGTATGCAAGTATATTCGATCTTCTTATGTCGCCTTACAATGGACCAGAAGGTGGCCAGAAGACAGGGAGATAATGCGAGATAAGATCAAGACATCAAGACGGGCCTTGGAATGGGCTAGACGTTGGCCAAAAGATAAGAATATAATGCGAGGCCGAGTTACTGAAAGCAAGTGGGCTTATTGCTGGGCCCTCGAGTGGCCAGAAGACAAGGAGATAATGCGTGATAGAATTACTGAAAGTGAGTGGGCTTATTGGTGGGCCATCCATTGGCCAGAAGATAAGGACATAATGCGAGATCGAGTTACTGAAAGTAAGTGGGCTTTCAAGTGGGCACGCGAATGGCCAAAAGATAGACATATTGTAAGGGATAGAATCAAAGATCCAGAGATAGCCCTCGAGTGGGCCAAACTATGGCCAGAAGATAAGAACATAATGTTCCAAGTAGTTGCTCATACTTCTACTTGGCTTATTGACTGGCTCGAAATATGGCCAGAAGATAAGTATCAAATTCAAGATCCATACAGAGCTTTTCTATTACTCCAAAGAATGGGCTTAGACCCAGTGCTAATAGAAATTTGTAAGAAAGATGAAGAAATCTACCAAAAAGTACTTGAACTTGTTCTATGTGGAAGATGAGAGTAAGGAAAGATGACCTCGAAAGAAATTTTCGCCTACGCAAAGAAAAATCCCGATAAAAGAAAAGAATTGGCTAAACAAATTGGATCTTCTTATATCGCCTTACAATGGACTCTAGAGTGGCCAGAAGACAGAGAGATAATGCGAGATCGAGTTACTGAGAATAAGTGGGTTTTTGAATGGGTTAAACAATGGCCAGAAGACAGAGAGATAATGCGAGATAGAATTAACGAAAGTGAGTGGGCTTACAAGTGGGCACTCAAATGGCTAGAAGATAGGCATATAATGCGAGATAGAATTAACGAAAGTGAGTGGGCTTACAAGTGGGCACTCAAATGGCTAGAAGATAGGCATATAATGCGAGATCGAGTTACTGATGGTTACTGGATTTTTAGGTGGTCTCTATGGTGGCCAGAAGACAAGGAGATAATACGGGATAGAATTACTGAAAGCGAATGGGCATACTCGTGGGCGTTCCACTGGTCAGAAGATAAGGAGATAATGCGAGATCGAGTTACTGAAAGTGAGTGGGCTTATTGCTGGGTCCTTAGATTTCCAGAAGATAGGGACATAATGCGAGATCGAGTTACTGAAAGTAAGTGGGCTTACTTTTGGACTACAGCGTGGCCAGAAGATAAGCACATAATGAAAAAACTAATTACAGAACCAGAATGGGCTCTTGCGTGGATTAAAAATATAGAACCAGACCCAGACATGTTAGAGATTTGCAAGAAAGATAAGAAGGTGTATCAGGCACTTCTTGGCTTTATCTTACAAAGAACTAAGAGGTGAGAAATGGAGGCAGGGAAAAAATGACCCCAAAACAAGCACTCTTATACGCAAGGCAGAATCCTAGTTTAAGACAGAATGTATGCAAATATATTGAATCTAGCAGTATTGCCTTTGCATGGGCTATTCTCTTCCCAGAAGACAAGGACATAATGCGAGACAGAATTAATGAAAGTCGCTGGGCTTATAGATGGGCCCTTAAGTGGCCAGAAGACAAGGACATAATGCGAGAACGAATAGTTGACAGTTACTGGGCTTTTCAATGGGCTATATGGTGGCCAGAAGATAAGGACATAGTGAGAAAACAAATCAAAGATCCATTTTGGTTTCGAGAGTGGATTAGAACCTTTGGACCAGATCCAGGTCTATCACAAATTTGTAAGAAAGAATGAGAAATTCTATAAGAAATCTTTCGGATCTATTTATATATATGGAAGATAAGGAGGTAATAAAGAAGATGACCTCTAAAGAACTATTTGAACTCGCAAAGCAAGACCCTAGTTCAAAACAGAGTATAAGAAAGCGCATTCGATCTTCTTATATCGCCTTACAATGGGCTAAAAGATGGCCAGAAGATAGGCGTATAATGCGAGATAAGATTAAGACACCAAGAGCAGCCTTTAAGTGGGTTCTCGAGTGGCCAGAAGACAAGGACATAATACGAGATCGAGTTACTGGAGACGAATTGCTTTGTAAGTGGGCACAAACATGGCCAGAAGACAGGGAGATAATGCGAGATAGGATCAGTAAAGATTACTGGCTTGAATGGGCTAAAAGATGGCCAGAAGACAAGGACATAATACGAGATTGGATTAGTAGTAATTACTTGGCTATTGCATGGGCTAAAAGATGGCCAGAAGACAAGGACATAATACGAGATCGAGTCAAGGACTACTGGGCTTATGAGTGGGCTAAGTATTTCCCAGAAGATAGAGACATAATGCGAGATCGAATTACTGACAACGAGTTGGTTCTTAAGTGGTCTCTATGGTGGCCAGAAGACAGGGAGATAATACGGGATAGAATTACTGAAAGTAAGTGGGCTCTTTACTGGGCGGAACAATGGCCACAAGATAAAGAGATAATGCGAGATCGAGTTAGAAATCGCTGGGCTATTGAATGGGCTAAAAGATGGCCACAAGACAAAGAGATAATGCAAGATCGAGTTACTGAAAGTGAGTGGGCTTATTACTGGACCCTTAAATTCCCAGAAGATAGGGATATAATGCGAGATCGAGTTACTGAAAGTAAGTGGGCTTACTTTTGGACTACAGCGTGGCCAGAAGATAAGTACATAATGAAAAAACTAATTACAGAACCAGAATGGGCTCTTGCGTGGATTAAAAACATAGGACCAGACCCAGATCTTGTAGAAGTTTGTAAGAAAGATGAAGAAATCTATAGAAAAGCGCTTGAAGTTATCTTACATGGAGAATTGGGGGAGGTAAGTAGCAAAAAATGACTCCGATGGAAGCACTGTCATACGCAAAACAGAATCCTAATCTAAGACAAAATGTACGTAAGTACATTCGATCTGGAAATGTTGCCTTTGCATGGGCTAAAAGATGGCCAGAAGATAAGGACAAGATGCGAGATAGAATTACAGAAAGCGAGTGGGCATATTATTGGGCCCGAAGATGGCCAGAAGACAGAGATATAATGCGAGAACGAATCGTTGGTAGCTACTGGGCTTATCGGTGGGCCAAGCAGTGGCCAGAAGATAGATATATAATGCGAGATCGAGTTACTGAAAGTAAATGGGTTTTTGCATGGGCTAAACAATGGCCGGAAGACAGAGATATAATGCGAGATAGAATTAAGGGAAGTGAGTGGGCTTTCAAGTGGGCTAAACGATGGCGAAAAGACAAACCTGCGATGAGAGAAAAAATCGAGGACCCAGTAGTAGCTATTCTCTGGATCGAAAAGTGGCCAGAAGATAGGCATATAATGCTAGATTGTATTACTGATAGTAGGTGGGCTTATGAGTGGGCTAAGCATTTCCCAGAAGATAAGGACATAATTCGAGACCGAGTCACTGAAAATAAGTGGGTTTTTGAATGGGCTAAAAGATGGCCAGAAGACAAAGATATAATTCGAGATAGAATCAATGAAGATTACTGGGCTTTTAGATGGGTTATCAACTGGCCGCAAGATAAGGACATAATGCGAGATCGGATCACTAGTAATTATTGGGCTCTTGAATGGGCTAAAAGATGGCCAGAAGATAAGGACATAATGCGAAATAGAATCAATGAAGGTTACTGGGCTCTTGAATGGGCTAAAAGATGGCCAGAAGATAAGGACAAGATGCGAGATAGAATCAATGAAGATTACTGGGCTCTTGAGTGGACTAAAAGATGGCCGGAAGACAGGGAGATAATTCGAAAAAATAGATGACTGGAACGAACTTATTTGCGGGACCCACTGAGTGGCTAGAAGATAAGGTAAGATGCGAAATCAAGTTAATGAGAATTGCTGGCATTTTAAATAGGCTATCGAGTTTCTAGATGGTAAAACTGTAATACGAAAAAATCAGTTACTGACCCAAAATTTAGTTCTTCGATAATTCGAAAACATTGGAAATTAGACCCTAATGTTAGAAGTCTGTAAGAAAGATAAAAGAAACTTTATAATAAAGCTCCTAAACTTATCTTACAGGGAAATTAAGAAGATAGGAAAGAGAGAGGGAAAGATGACTTCAAGACAAGCACTCTTATACGCAAGGCAGAATCCTAGTTTAAGACAGAATGTATGCAAATATATTGAATCTAGCGATATTGCCTTTGCATGGGCTAAAAGATGGCCAGAAGACAAGGAGATAATGCGAGATAGAATTACTGAAAGCGAGTGGGCATATTGGTGGGCTATGCATTGGCCAGAAGACAAGGAGATAATGCGAGATCGAGTTACTGAGAACAAGTGGGTTCTTGAATGGGCCAGAAGGTGGCCAGAAGACAAGGAGATAATGCGAGACAAAATCAATGAAGATTACTGGGCTTTTGAATGGGCTAAAAAATGGCCGGAAGACAAGTTTGCGATGAGAGAAAAAATCGAGGACTCAGCAGTAGCTATTCTCTGGGCCGAAAGGTGGCCAGAAGATAGGCATATGATGCGAGATAGAATTACTAATAGTTACTGGATTTATAGGTGGGCTCTCAAATGGCCAGAAGAAAGAGAAATAATTCGACATCGAGTTACTGAGAATAAGTGGGTTTTTGAATGGGCTAAAAGATGGCCAGAAGATAAGGACGTAGTACGAGGCCGGGTTAGTAAAAGTAAGTGGGCTTATTGGTGGGCCAAGCAATGGCCAGAAGATAAGCACATAATGAAAAAACTAATTGCAGAACCAGAATGGGCTCTAGCGTGGATCAAAGACATAGGGCTAGATCCAGACATATTAGAAATTTGTAAGAAAGATAAGGGAATCTACCAGAAAGCTCTTGAGTTTGTTTTACAAGGAGATAGTGAGAAGTAGAAGGAAGGAGGTTGGGAAAAGATGACCTCTAAACAACTATTTGAACTAGCAAAGCAAGACCCTAGTTCAAAACAGAGTATAAGAAAGCGCATTCGATCTTCTTATGTCGCCTTACAATGGGCTAAAAGATGGCCAGAAGACAAGGATATAGTGCGGAGTCGAATCAACGATAGTTACTGGGCTTTCTTTTGGACTAGATTGTGGCCAGAAGATAAGGACATAATGCGATCCCGAGTCAAGGATTATTCGGCTTATGAGTGGGCTTTGCGGTGGTCAGAAGATAGGGACATAAGGAGAAAACAAATCAAAGATCCATTTTGGATTCGAGAGTTTACTAGAACCATTAGACTGGGTCCAGGTCTAGTTACAAATTTGTAAGAAAAAAATGAGCCAACGAAAGAAAAGGAGGAAGGCTAGATGAAGGACTTCGAGAAGACCTTACGAAACAATAAGTACAAATTACAAGACACCGAATTTGCCACAAAAGTTTATAGGGCTCTTTGCAATACTCGTTGGATTGATAAAGATAATCCACATAATGTCTTTTCTTGTAGCTGGAGATATGCTGGGGAACTTATTGCAAATATCCGGGGCAAAGGCGAAAGTTACATGGATTTTTATTGTAGTGGAAATGAGGGGGTTATTGATCCGGAAGTTTTAGAATTCTTTGATTCCTTGGGCTTCTTCCCACAGCCTATGTGAAAGAAACTTCGTTCTTCTTTCCTACATAGAGGAGGTAAGAAAGAATGCACTACGCAACTACGTTAATACTTCCAAAAGAAATTAACTCAGACGAAGATATTGAAAAGATTATTTTGACATCTTACAACCGTACAATCTAGACATAGAAATTCCAGAAAATATGAAACAACCTGCTTATGCTCAGTACTTAGTTTTGAACTCTTTTTCTAACGATATTCTAACAAGAACAAAGGAAGGATAAAGACATGAGCAAGACAAAAACCACAAGAGAAGAAATCAATATCCAACTTAAGGAAGGACTAGAGGCTCAGATCGTTCTTAAGCGGATAGGCCAACAACCTCCCCATTTGGGCAACGATGTGGTGGTCCGGGCTGAGATAAGACTCCCTGCTGATAAGAGAAAGAACTTCTCGATTCTTAATGACCTGCAATTTGGCGAGAAGGTCTGTCTCGCAGGCCTTCCTCTCCACGCTAACTGGGGTCAATACGAAGAACTAGAAGATGGAAGGGCATATCGCTACTGGTTCGAAGAGTTTTCAGACCCGAAGTGGGCAACAGCATTTCAAAAAGCCAGAAATTGGGCCGAAGAGGAACTCAGCAAACTCCAGCAAGCTTTGGCTGAGAGAGAGGCTGCCCTTAAAGCGGCCGAGGAAGATTAGCCCCCACATTTTGGCTCTATGCCACAAGCCGGAGGACCTTGTAGCATGAGACAAGATGGTATGCTTTCTACGAAAGAGAAAATTGCTCTGAGTATATGCCGGAGACAATTTACTCTTTTCTGGGATCGATTCAGAGAAGATGCTTTGCAGGAATCCCGCGCCGCTGCCTGGGCTCATAGAGACCTGGAAGGTACCTCCTTCCTAAGAGCGACCTATAGAGATCTATACAAGGCTTCTCTTGCTTACGCCTGTCGGAAGAGTTCGACAGGTAATGGAGGTCCCGGAACTTGGTACTTGATCGAGGAACCCACGGAGCAGATTTTGCTTCCCTGCCCGGAAAAATCCGTCGAAGAGCAGATGGTACTCGAAGTATACGGTCGGTTACTCCGATCTCGATCAAACCTCGCTGGAAAGAGAGGTCGAATGGCAGCAATGCAAGGTGCGATTCTCCTTACTTTGACTAAGTTCTGCGGTGAGGACCTGAACTCTACAGCGAAGAAAGTCGGTTTGAACTACCAAGCTGCAAAACAAGCAAGACTCAGAGCTTTGCGTGTTTTGAAGGAGGAACAACATGCTACATAAGAATTTCGCTATGCTAACCAGTAGTTTTACTAGCAAGCTAATAAAAGTTAGAGGGAAGGGAGAGACCTATGGTCTCATTGACCAAGCAGTTGGAGATATCCACCTTCGAAAAAAATGGTTCGAGATTAGCAGAAAGGAGAAGTCTCGTTGGGAGGATAACTATTACCAACGAGGAGCGGGGGTGGAGCCTCCAACTCTAGGGGGATGGAGGTGCGCCAAGTTCAAATTCGACGAGCCTCCTCAGAATCTTATCGGTGTTCCATGCATTATCCGAATCTGCACGGAAAAACCAAGGAAACCCCACCCGACGCTGGGTGACAAACCAAGGTGGGTTGTCTACGTAAATCGCATGACTGGACCATCTGATCAAGTCGTTCGAGTAATGGATGTCTGGCGTAACAAGGAAGACTTCCTCTTTGACTTGCCCCAGATAAAAGGACAGTATGGAAGATTTTTCTGGTCGCACTCATTAAGTCTCTTCGATGACCACGATGAGTACCAGATGCCCCGACTTGTGATTTACCACCCAATTCTGAAAGAAATTCGTCCAGATAGTTGGAATGACAACGAAACAACTATTATCGAGAAAGCAAAGAATCGAGGAATTGAACTCTAACTCAAAATACGTCTGCCTTCTGGATGCGAGGGTATGAACAAAAATCGTGGACCAGGAGGCAGACTCTTAACAAGCAAGTAAACATTATCTACACGCTAGGGGATCCTCGGGGAGAAGAGGGGGCTGAATGATCCAAAATCTCAGTCTCAGGTTTCTTAAACCTATGCCCCGATCCCGAGGGTTCTTCATGTAAACATTCGGGTTCGCCTATGAGACAGGTGGCCCAAGAAGAGATCATTGACAAACCCGAAAGGAGGAAGACACATGTACTACGCCGAGCTCCAAGTAGCCTCCGAAAACCTAGTCATTGTTCTAGAATTAAGCAAAGACAGGGAGGTTCTAACTTACTCTAAACCCTTCCTAACAATACCGCCTTCTGTACTGGTAGTGGTTCGACACCAGCCAAGGCTATAGCGGATGCTCTGGCTCAGTATGGATTCTTTAACGATTTGCCTAAGGGTACCTCAATCATTGTCTATGATGATGAGAACGAGGCATCCATTAAAGCGAAATGGCAGGGATGGGAAAAATATCTCTGCCGTCTTAGGTTTGGTAGCCGCTTCCCAGAAAAGTTTGGAGAAGAAGTAATAAAACTATATTGAACTTAACCTTAGAACGTGACCCCACATGCGTTTTATCGGTCGTCACAGACCGATGCACCTCCACAGCTCCGCGACCGGGTTTGGGAGCTCAATGTGGGGACACCCGGTTCACAACTTCGAGAAAGGAAGACAAAAGATGAAAGTTAATATAATAGATAAACAAACGGGAGAATCTTGGATTGGTCAGATAAAATTTAGGGAGACATCACAAGCACAAACCGCCCCATGGATTGCCATACAGGGTTTTTACTATCCCCATGAGGAAGCCTGCAACGATGGCTATTGCTACCTCATGGGAGGGTGTGGTATGGTGTGGCGGAGTTCAGATGATGAGTACGAAAAGCTTTGGTTCTTACTAAAAGGTAGAGACCATAAGGTTACTATCAAAATCGAAAATGTCTTAACGACTGGTCCTATAATTCGAGAAATTGAGACTAACGAGAAAGCTTAAGAAAAAAAACGAACGAAAGAAAGGAAACGTCGCAAGACAACAAAAAGAAGAGGAAAGAACTATGTACATACAAATAGACACCTATCCTTACTGCAAAGCCCATATCTGTATCCAAGCAGTTTGGTATAGTATCACGCCCCCACCTATATTTTATACTTGCAACTATAGGTCAGATACAAGCCTAGTAATAATAACTACTCCTAGTGCTTACTGGAATACCCTTACCAGATCTGATCCGAAAGCGGTCAGTGGAGAACAAGGAGAAACTAATTTCTAGTTTCAAGAAAGAGAGCTAGAAAGATGAACGAAAAAGATAAAGAAATTGAGGAAATAATCTTAGGCATAAAATCTCTTCCTCCCAACGAAGAACTAAGCATAGTCATCAATGAACAAGGAATACACCTAGCTCTAACTAGGAAACTAGAATCTAGAATCCAAAAAGTTGACAGGTATATAAGTAATCGCGAGTTCATTCAAAACATAGAAGATTACATTTATGAGATAACTGATATTCTCCAAGAATACTTAGACAAAGGAGAATTGCAACATTCTCGCCAAGTACTTTACTGGGCAGCGTCAAACAAGGGCGAAAGGTACTCTGTAAGTCAAATTGCCCACCCATCATTAGCTCACCATAAAGACAAAAAGCACTCTGTAGTAAGTCAAATTGTCCAGCCATTATTGGCTTACCACTGGGCTAAGCAATGGCCTGAAGATAGACACGTAATGCGAAAGCTAATTAATAAAACAAAAATTGCGATCATGTGGCTTAACCAATGGCCCGAAGATAAAGATATTATACGAAATCAAATACATGAGGCATACGAAGCATATGAGTGGGTCATCCATTGGCCAGAAGATAAGGACATAATGCGAGATAGAATCAATGATAGTTACTGGGCGTATCGATGGGCATGCTGCTGGAACGATGATAGAGATCTAATGCGAGATCGGGTCTGGGACTCCATTTGGGTATTCATGTGGGCTTATCAATGGCCAGAAGATAGGGACATAATGCGAGATAGAATCAATGATAGTTACTGGGCATTTAGATGGGCTGTTGAATTTCCAGATGACAGAGCTATAATGCGAAAGTTAGTTAGTGAGCCAAAAGTAGCTTTTCGGTGGATCGAAGAAATAGGACCGGACCCGCTAATACTAGAGGTTTGTAAGAAAGATAAAGAACTCTATAGAAAAGCGCTAGAACTTGTCTTACAAGGAGAGAAAAAATTGTGAGAGACAGAGCTAATGTAAATTTTGAATGGTCTCTTTTTGAATGGGCTTGCTCCAATCCTAGTAGAAGACACGAAGTTTGTGATCGAATTACAGCCTCAGAAGTGGCTTTTGCGTGGGCTGAAAGGTGGCCAGAAGATAAGGACACAATGCGAGATAAGATTAACACAAGCGAGGAGGCATATAAGTGGGCTGACTTATTTCCAGAAGAAAGGCATATGATGCGAGACCTAGTTACTGAAAGTGAGTGGGCTTATTGGTGGGCTGACGAGTGGCCAGAAGATAGACATATTATGCGAGATCGAGTTAGTGAAAACGAATGGGTTTGTAAGTGGGCACAAACGTGGCCAGAAGATAAGGACATAATGCGAGATCGAATCACTTGTTTTTTCTGGATTTTGTGGTGGGCCGAAAGGTGGCCAGAAGATAAAGCTATACTCCAAAAACGAATTAGCGAGCCAAAGCTAGCTCTTCGATGGATCAAAGAAATAGGACCAGATCCAGTAATGTTAGAAGTTTGTAAGAAAGATAAGAAAATTTATGATATGGTCATTAACTTAATTTTACAAAACAGAGAGAATAAAGACTAAGAGAAGAAAACAATATCGATATGTAAAATTGTGAAGAAATCAACAGCATGGGCGAGTATCATATGCAAAAAGAACTACGAACTTTCTTACAAGGAGGAAACTAGAAATGCGAAGATCAGAACGAAAAGTAAACCCAGAAAAAGTCTGTTCGACTCTAGAACGATTGAAGAAAGCCTTTAAAGATCTTCGAAAAGAAGATAAATTGCTAGCTAGGATGAATTTTCTATGTTGCACAACTTGTGCAGGTTATGAACTAGCTACCACCGCAGAAAATTTATATGAGAAGGGTAAAAAAGTTAATGGATGTGTTTTTTGGAACCGCCAAAGTCATCGATCTTTTCTCAAGGAAGGTGAACTGTACCTCCAGTATGGTCCATTACACACTGAGAAATTCGGAATCATTGGTCTAGATGCCAAAGAAGTTGGAAAGATAGTATGCAAGAAATTAGAAAAATATGGAATTGAATACGAATGGAACGGAGATCCAGACCAGGCTATCCTTGTTAGGGCAAACTTCTAGCAGAACCAGAAGGGGGTTACTCCCCCTTCTTTTTTTTCTTCAGAAAGATAGTAAAAGATACCACCAGAACAAAAAGAAGGAAAACTAATACACATACAAGGAGATGCTCAGTGTTCTCAATTCGTTCTTCAAGGTTCTCGGATTGCTCAAGATGCCGACTTCTGCAAGCCCCCTCTTGTATCGCGGAATGCAATTGTCCAGATGATCTATCTATGGTAGAAGTTGTTTTCATAGCTGAGAATCCGGGTTACGAAGAGGTTAGAACTCATAGGCCTCTTATTGGAAGAGCCGGAAAAGTATTTCGAAAATTCTTTGAAATATATAACTTAGAAACTTGTAACTACCTGCTGAGTAACGTTGTGTTATGTCAGACAGTAGGACCAGACGGAAGAACCACAAATCCAGATCCAGAAACCATTGAGAATTGTAAAAGGAACGTACTGGCGCTTATCTCTAAATGCAATCCAAAACTAATAGTCTTAATGGGAGCATCTGCATGTTCTGCTTTCGGTCTAACTGGGGGAAGTATTACTCAACTTCGAGGATCTTTCTATAGGACTAAGATTCATGGAGTTGAGTATCCTGTCTTTGTGACATTCCACCCTAGTTATATCTTGCGAAATCCAGATAAAGAAGGTATCTTTTCTTCTGACTTTAGAACTATAGCTTCTTTTCTTGGAAAAGAACCAAAACTAAGTAACGAGAATAACCAACAAGTTAACGAGAAACAAGTAAAAAGCAGCGAGATTCAAATCCAAGATAACAAATGCTTATATCGAATACCAGAAAAATATTACTCAGAGAGATATGCTTTGTTGGATATTCAGATTGTTTCTTATAACGTTGTGTACATTTTTAGAGATTGCAAAACCGGTTGTAAAGAAATCTATACACACCCATCCTTAGATTACTATTACTACGTTCCAAAAGAAGGCAAAGTACCAAAATTAGCACTAAGTTACTTGGACTTACAACCCGTTATTACAAAAAACAAACCCCCAGAAGAAACAATTCCCAGTATATCATATGAAGCTGATATCGGTCTAGACGCCAAACACGCTCTAGATTACTACCACCAAAAGAAAGATAAAGAGCCAACAATCGATCTAAATATAATGTTCATAGATATTGAGGTGTATTCTCGAAGCGGAGAATTCTCCAGTCCAGAAACAGCCAATGATCCAATTGTTCTTATCTCTTATTCTAACTACAAAACGAATAAAATAGAAACGATCTTTTATGATACTGGAGAGTTTGACCATTCTTCTGCTACGAGTATAGAAGATACAATTTTTGTTAGTAAAGAAGAAGATATGTTAAGAATATTCTCTCAGAAACTAAAAGAAATAGATCCAGACGTTATCTCTGGATGGAATCTAAGTTATGACCTTACTTACATTACGAAAAGAATGGAAAGACTTGGCTTAGACCCCAATATGTTGTCTCCTTTACATAATGTTCGACCAGTTGGAAATCTTCTTCAGGTCGCCGGATTTGTATGTTTAGATCTAAAAACTCTATACGAAGGATTTTCTCAGGAAAGAAAAGAAAGCTACAGTTTGGAATTTATTGCTAATGCTGAGCTAGGAAAGGGAAAACTAAAAGTAGATCATGGAGGAAGATGGTATCTATGGTACGAGAAATATTCAAAAGAATTCATCTTATATAACAAAGAGGATATCTCTTTACTTCTTGAATTAGAAAACAAACTTTTACTAATCTCGCTTCAAAATGAACTAAGAAGAATTTGTTGTACTACGTTTCGTTGTAGCCTTACAACGATTGGTCAAGTTGATGGACTCATACTATCGTACTTAAAGAATATGAATCTGGCTGCTAAGACCCTAACTTATAGCACTACTAAGAAACAAATCGTAGGAGCTTTTGTCCTAGAACCATCCCCTGGTTTGTATAGATGGGTAGTAGATTTTGATTTCTCAAGTCTATATCCATCGTTAATTCTAACCTATAACATTGGTCCAAATAGTTTCGTTGGGTTAGTTGATAAAGAAGTTGCTTACCAATATTGTTATAACAAAGATAAATTCTCATCTTTACCACAAATCAAACTAAATCTATACAACGAAACAGCCAACCAACTAGAAGAAAAAATAATTAGTGGAAAAGACTTTCTAAAACTAGTTTCTCAACGAAAGATTATCGTCACAATAAGTGGAGCCCTATATCTAAGAAAAGAAGTAGAAGAATCTTACTATCTGACAATTCTATCTTCTCTTCTACAATCTAGAAAGCAATACAAAAAGCAAATGTTTGACTACAAAGTAAAGAAAGATAAACAAAAAGAACTTAGAATGAATATTCGGCAATTGGTTTATAAGATTCTTGCTAATTCTATGTATGGAGTTCTTGCAAATGAACATTTTAGATTTTACAATCCAGACATTGCTGAGTCAATTACTATGTCCGGACAAGAGGCAATCAAATGTATGATTCTTCAAGCGGATAAGTATCTAAAAGACCTCTATGCCAAAAACACCAGAGAACAAACTATCAATCCAGATGTCATAGAAGACCTAGATGAAAACGAAAAAGTGTCTATCTGCAAAAATTTCGTAGTGAGTAAGAAATTAATGTTCGAATCTGAATTTGAGAGAGAACTACTAACATATGTCATAACTGGGGATACTGATTCTATTTTCTTTTGCTTGGATAAGTTTATTAGATCGAGAGGTTATCAAAAAGAGAAAACTCTTTCTATCTTAAGAACTTTATGTGATTACTTGGATAAATTTCTAAACAATATTTCGGTCCAGTACTTAGTAGAAAGACATAACATTCCAGTATCACAACAAAAACTCCAACTAAAGAATGAACTCGTAATTTCAAGAGGCCTATTTCTAGCAAAGAAGAGGTATGCAATCCATGTTATAAGCAATGAAGGAAGAGATGTTGATACAATTGAAACTAGAGGAGTAGAAACAAGAAGATCAGATTTCCCTCATCTTAGCAAAGTATATCTAGGCAAACTCTTAGAAATCGTCCTCAAACAAGATTTTAAAGTTCCTTCGTTGCTCCAAAAAGTCAACGAAATGGGTACTGATATTATGCGAAATATCAAAGAAGGAAACAAGTGTATAGCAAGACCCGTCTCTTTTGCTAAGCCTCTATCTGGATACAAGAAAATTCCTCAAGGTGTTATCGCCATGTTGAACTGGAATAATCTTATGTTTGAATCTTTTCGATATGGAACAAAAGGATATATGTTTAAGATAAAAGGTATCAACTCCAAGTCTTGCCCAGCAGATATCCTAAAGAAATACAATGAAGAATTTGTATCTAGAGGGAAGGAAATATCTGTAATTGCGATTCCTGATTACATAGACAAACTACCAGATTTCTTTATCATTGATCAGAAAGAAATGTACAAGTTTTGTTGGGAAGATAGATGGAAGCTTCTTCTTGAACCCATAATCCAGATACAAAGTACCAGATTAGCTACATTCTAGATATTTCATGAAAGGAGACGAGAAGAAAAATGGAAGACATGAAAAATTGGGTAGAACTTGAAAGTATCTTAGATTATTCCAAAAAAGCAAGTACTGAAGAAGAATCTAGTCCCATTGAGACTAACCAACAAAATGACGCATTTTCGCCACCCCTCTTAGAGGAAGAAACCAAAGGAGGAGAACTTATTTCAAAGCCAGTTCGAAATTTTCATTTTATTGAGGTTTTCGATACATGGCAAGGAGAAGGACCAGATGCAGGAAAAGCCTGTGTTCTAGTTAGATTTAAAGAATGTAATCGTTGTAAAGGAATTGACATCTTTGGATGTGCGGGACCAGTAAAGCCATGCCCATGGTGTGATACGATGGTAAAAATGCGAGTATATGAAGAAAGTGAGTATACAATTGGACAAATTAATAGAAGGATAGGAGAAAACAGACTCCTGCTTATCACAGGAGGAGAACCTGGATTCTATATGGAAGAAACTCTAAGTTTAATTCTTCTTTCTAAAGCAACCAACATAAATGTCGAAACCAATGGAATGAATCTCCAGACCATGCTCCAAACCCTAACCCTAGAAAAGAAACCAAGAAAGAAAAGAGTTGCATTCATATACTCTCCAAAGATCTTTTCTGACTCAGATCTAAATTATAACTTGCACATGACTAATCTCGTTGCTAGTTACTTCGATCCAGAATACAATAAGAAAATTGGAAATCGCTCGGTAGAAATATACTTAAAGTTAGTATACGGACCTAAAGAAAAAGAAGATCCGAGAATCGAAATCTACCTAAAAGAAATAACTAAAATCATTCCTAGTAACAAAATATGGATAATGCCAGAGGGAGGAACAACGAAAGACCTTCTATCTAACTTCCCAGTTGCAGTAGACAAGGCAGAGGAACTCAATTGTAATATCTCACCTAGGTTGCATCTTATGTACAATTTTATATAAACACAAAAAAGGAAACCAACAATGAGAAATAATACTTGTGTTACCGTCATAGAATCATGTAATTCTTACGAGGAAGCTAATAAGATAGTGTCTGAAATTGCTATGAAATATGAGATCTTAACGGTCTCAATTCATAATGTGAACTCAAACTATATTCTAACCCTTGTGTATTCTCGCCAGAAAGAAGAGAAACAAAATACACAAAAAGAAGAAAGGGTCTTGTTACATGAAACTAGTTCTCCAAATTCGTCTTGAAAATAAAAATGGCATCGTTCAAGAAATCTGCTCAGATTCACTCCCTCTACAAGGAGAGATAAAAGAAACGGAAGCAACTCTAGAAGCTATCCAAGATTATAGCAGAGCTATTCGGGACGCACTAGATATATTTTTAGAGCGAAGTAAATCTTATGGTTTCCAAAATTGGAGGTTTCAGGAGTTTCCTTTACAGGTAGCAATTCTTCAAAACGCTCTAACAATTTACAGCAAGTCGAAGAGAGTCATAAATATTATTAGCCAAACCAAATCTGATTCTAGTCCAGAAGCGAGTCTTAATAGTGCGTTGGATAATAGCTTAGATGCTATTAATTATTCAATCTTTACAAGTATTCTATGTAAAAAACTAATTTGCGAACATATAGATGAGCAAGAGTAAAAACTTAGAAAAAGCACTATTCTAATCCCCCGGGGACAACGATATTTATTTTCTTCCGACGATATGCGAAAGGTTCTCTAGACCCCTTGTATCCACTAGAAGAAGATAGAAAAAAGAACAGAAAGAAAGGGGGCTAGAACCATGAGTGATATAGCCCTCATGATCCTAATCCGACTCATTCTGTTTACTATTGCTATAGTGTTGGTCATACGAATTAGTTTGGTTCTAGGAGAGACCTTTCTTTTATGGCTGAGTTTAGTGGTCTCTGCTTGCACTATATGGTCGACCATAGAGTGGGTTAAATATCTAAGAAAGAACGAATAGAACAAAGAAACATAAAAAAGGAGACCAGTACGAAAACATGAACTCCAGCGGATACGTCTCAGCAGGAATTGAAACTGTAACCGAGTTATTTTCTAGAGGAATTAATGAAGGAATCCTTACCGTTGAAAATCTAAGGGATGCCTTTAAGCGACTAGAAGGATTCCTGCATAGTTACGGAGAGGGGTTTGGATCAAAGAAAGATCATTCCAAGTTTAACAAAACAAAACAAACCCTTCTTTCTAAGGTCCAGAAAAGCGGCTTATATGAGAAGACAAACATATATCTTGATTCCGGGGGTTTCCAAGTAAGTTTTAATCGAATTAAGAAACAAGATGTACCATCTCTAATACAATACTACTATGAGTTCCTATCTGAATTTCCCGACTTATACACAAAAGCCTTTATCTTGGATCTAGTTCCCGGTCCAGGTTGTGAGCTCTTTAAGACGGAAGATGATATCTATCGATACAACCTGGATACTTATAGCAAAGCCACTCAGCTAGATCCAGAAATCAAAAAGAAAATTATCTATATCCACCATTTTCGAACCCCAGCTCTAAATAAAGCTTTTAGCCAAGTCTTAGAAGAAGTTTGTCCCTTTGATCATTTCCAGTGCTATGCAACTGGCTCCATTGTAGCTACGATGAAAACTGACTCGGTCCTTCCTATTAACGTATATGCTTTGCCCCTAGTAATTCTTATCGATAAAGCTAAACAAAAGAACTTTAAACAATTTTCATTTCATATTCTAGGTGGAGCTGTGTATAGAGATATCATTCTTTATGAACTTTGTAGGATATGTTGTCTTAGAACACACGGAATTGATCTGAACATAACATTCGATTCTTCTGGAATCTTTAAAGGTTTGCTCATGTCTAGATATATTGATTTATTTCTAGACCCAGGAATCATTCAAAGATTAGATCTTAGGAGTTCCCAAGTCACTCCCAGGAGCTTAGACCTAATCCAAGACCAGATTAATAAAAGTTGTGATTACTTAGGTGTACCAAGACCAAATTTCCACGTAAAAAGTCACCTATACAACAATGAAACCGATACACTTTATCTTGATGTAACTTTGTACCTAGCCCTAGTATTTCTCGCAAATTACATAAGGGTGCAAGAATTCTGCCGAGCTAGGGCAAAGGAACTATACGATTTGTACGAGGCCGGAGATGCCTCTGCCTTCTCGATTAAACTGGGAGAGATAACAAGTCGTCTTAATAGGGGGAAAGCAACCTCTAAGCAAAGAATAAAATGCTCTGCCATTTTCACAAGCATGGATTGTTTAAAACAATTGGATACTGAGCGCTGTAATTATATCATAAGCAAGTATCTATACCATAGTGAGTCCTATTCTCTCCGGTCTAGTCAGCTGGCTTGCTTTTAGCAAATGAACAAAAAATAGATCACTCTTCTCCCTTTCTTCATCGCCTACTCCAAGAAAAAATGTAAGAAAAAGTTCTTGCTGGAGGTAGCCTATTATATGATTACAGATCAATTCATTGACATATGCTTCACCTTAGCACTGGCCCCTAACCAAGAACATAAACGAACAAAAAGTTTATTCAAAGATATGTACGAAGTTCTCTCATTCTACGAGGACAAAATCTCTTTCCTAGCCAAGACAAAATTTGATTGCTTAAAGAATATCTGTAAACTAAAACTAGAACACATCGAAAATGCGGTTGCGGAAGACCTTGTTCTAACATCTGACAAATTCGTGTCTCTTGCTCCCTATATAAACGAAGTAAGCCAAACCCCGGTTTCAGAAGACACCTACGATTCTTATCTTGAAAGCTTAGAGATTAAGAAAAAATTAGTGTCTTTGCTTACTAACTATAATAAACTAGCAAATTTCGTTGAGTGTGTAGAAAGCGGAAGATTTGATACCGCAAAGGATGCCGTTTTCCAATATGAAGAAACCGTAAAAAGCCTGTATCTCTCCTTGGTCGAGTTTAGACGAAGACATGATATTCAAACCCTATCTTCTCTAAACCTAAATGAAGATGAGTATGATAGCGTCGCTACTCAGATTAGATCTTTCTACCTAGATAATAATGCTATCCCGTCTGGATTTCAAACGTTAGATCATTCCGCCTTAAATGGTGGTTTTGAACCATCTCGATTGTACATATTTGCTGGACCTAGTGGATGTGGAAAATCCACGCTCTTAATAAATTTCTTAGCAAATGCAATCTTAAGCAAACCCAGTCCGGTAACTTCCGACTCAGTTCCTAACCAGAAACAAAAGAAAATCTTCGTTTACGTCACGTTAGAAAACTTAGTGGATGAATCATTTCTTAGACTTTATTGTTGCCTTTTTAATAAGAGCATCCGAGAAGCAATTAGTGAGATACTATCGGACCCAAAAAAGGTTCAAGACTCCATAAAGAACAAACTCCAAGCAATGAATTCCAACATATGCATTTACTATTTCCCCGCGGGATACATAACACCAATAGATCTTATGACTCTGTTAGATGAACTTATATCAAAATATGGAAAAGAATGTATTCGAGGTCTCTTTGTAGATTACCTAGATTTGCTTCGAGCAGAAACCAGGCAAGATTACCGACTTGAGCTTAGTTCTATTACCTCTAACCTGAAAGTCATAGCAGTCCATTATGGAATACCCGTAGTGACCGCTTCACAACTAAATAGAAGCGCATATCGAATAGAACCTTCAAACTTGGACGTTGACCTAATGTCAGAATCTATTAAGAAAGTTGAGCATTCTGACTTCGTAGCCCTTATACAACAGGTATCCGAAAACGAGATTCATCTAAAAGTAGGAAAAAATAGGTCTGGGAAGAAAGGTGCTCTCATTAGATTGAAAGTTGATTTTGCTCGCTATAAGATTAAAGATTGTGGAATGTATGAGGCATTTGTTCCGAACGTTCAGCCTGTTGCTTTCTCTCCATTTGTGCAAGTAGATAGCACTCTTACCCCCCAACAAAACGCCAGTAGAATGGAAGGAGGAGGGCTTTCTTTAAAAGAAGAAATAGATAGACTTTATTCCACATTGTCTTCTTCAAGTGAACCAGATAAAAGTTCAAAGAATTTATCTTTTAAGATGGCTTTGGGATCTCTACCAGAACCAAGTTAACAAACTAACTAATTCATAGAAAAAGCAAAGCACGAACAATGAAAGGAGGAAAAAAGAAAAGGATGAGAATGTGGATGGTTGACCCTAGAATTATGTGTAGAAAGCACCTTCTAGGAGAACATTTAGAAATTCACATATTCGCATCACTAATTAGAGAGAAGAAACAAATTTCTGGTTACATTAAAGGAAACCTGCTAGAAATTCAGTCCTTAGAAACTCGACACAAAGAACTAGCTCAAGAAATGGTTCGTAGAGGTTACCGCCATCAAACTCCCTTAGAATTCTCACCTGACAAAGAAGCTCAGCACTTAGATCCAGAACAAAGAAACAAGAAAATTGACCCAACAGAAAGTCTTCGTGTTCTAATCTCTCGATGTAACGAATGCAAAAATCAGTACCACCACCTTCTTTCTTCCTTGCAAAAATCTTAAGCCCGCCCCAGTAAGAAACGTGTTTATTAGCCTTCGAAAATACGTATTTACTTGGCCTCCTTCTCTCAAAGAAAAAAAGAGAGATTCTAAGTTAATCAGTTTCCATCTTTTAAGTAAATAGAATGTAGCTAAGAACAAATTTATGATGGAAAGATCTAGTCTTTCTATCACAAGTTGCTTAACAAAAAAGCAACATGTTAACTCTATCCTATCATAATGCAAGGAGAAAGTAATAGCAAAGGAGGCTACAAAAATGTCCAGTCAGAAAAAGCAATACTTAAAACTGCTCAAAGAGGCAATTTCTGAATTTAGCAAGATTCCTCTAACTGAGCAAGAGG
>JGI24721J44947_10004067_pt1 | contig 20450 bp, 23 predicted proteins | sample YelNatPaOPGAMG01_FD_44947 | JGI IMG/M metagenome (IMG submission 44947) | reverse complement strand
CCCATGCCTTCGATGGGAAGAGCTTCGGGGCGACGCCCATCGTCTTCGCCTTCGGCCATCGGCCTGAGGGTGCAGACCCACCTGTTGAACCGCCGTCTGCTCGATCCGTCGGCTATGCTCAACACGAAGGATGGGGCGATCCGGCCACTGCCCGGCCTAGCCTCCACCCTGGCGTCGATGTCGAAGTAGGACAGGAGGTAGGCGGCCTGCTCCACAAGGGTCCTGCTCGTCGAGGTGAAACTGGTCACATCCGCTTCCCCCTGGCCGTCCCCACCGAAGAGCCCCCTCAGGTATGCAGCTATGAGGTCCCGGCCAAGCCCCCATACGAAATCGGGCACGCGCTTCCCGTCCCTGCTTCGACCACATGAGGGCACAAGGGGTTCGTCCGAAAGCTCGGAGGAGGCGAAGCTTCCATCCCGCTCGCGATGACTTTCGTCGTAGGGAAGGGGGTAGGTCCCCCCGTCCTCTCGGGCCCTCCCGCGCCTCGACCGTCCTTCGCCCTTGGCCATCCTCCTCTCGGGACCTGACGAAGCGAGGGCCCCCGCAGAACGCATGCCAAGGAAGAACATGAGTTGAGGGGTGATGGGCGCACCGTGGGGCCCCTCCACCCGCTCTCCGACCTCGCCTTGGCCAGCTTCTCCACCCATCTGCGGCCGCGGATCGCCGTCTGCCGGGGGGATGTACCTGACGCCGACGACGGCGTCACCCTCCCTGATGCTCCTCGTCGGCTTGCAACGAAGCCTCCCCCACGGGTCCATGAGGTAGACGCTGTGGTCCCCTGAGAGCTTCAGAGATCGTCCCTTCTCCGTCAGGACCATATAGACGTCCTCCACCTTGTGGACGGAGGCGTCCGAAACCCTGGCCCAGACCGTCCTTAGGTCGTCCGTCACCGTCGGCAGCTCGACGGCCATGCCCTGCATGAACTTCTCGAACACGGCCCTGACGTTCGAGAACTTCACCCGGCCGTCCACCCTGGCGAGGATGGGCGTGTCTCCTGCCAGGGACTTCTTTCCGGTGAGCCCCTTCACTTCCACGGTTCCGTCAGGGTAGACCCCCAAGTAGTTCTTCTTCCTGCTGCTGAAGGCGGAGTACCTGTAGGTCTTGTCCACCTCGAGGTCGATGCCCAGCTCCTTCCTCGCCCACCTCAGTATCTCCTCCAGCTGATTGGGCTTGGGGCTGTGCAGGAAGAGGGAGTCCGTATCTCCGTAGAGGACCTCCACTCCTAGCTCTCTGGCCTTTTCGATCGTCNTCGATATGGAGTACCTTCCCAAGGCCGCCGTGGCTTCGGCCACGGGGAGGCAGTAGAGGGCGAAGTTCTCGTAACCCATGACGCCATAGCTGGCGTTGAGGAAGACCTTCAATGCCTGAGAGATCACGCTGTAGAACTCCTTATCTGCCCTGGATAGCCCGGGCCTCTTGGCCAGGCTCTTGAAGTACCCCACCCTTACGTCCCTGAGGCTTCCGATGAGGAGGGAGGTCATGCCCTTCCGCTGCCTGCAGACCCAATGGTCCGTCTCGGGTATGACGTTGTTCCTGCAGGAGGGATGGTTGCACCTGACCGTTTCGTAGCTCAGGTTGTAGACCTTTATCAGGCTGGGGTACAGCGACGCGAAGTCCAGGACCACGACATCGAAATGCACGCCAGGCTTGGGCTCCACCACAAGCCCCCCCTTGTACTTCTTGCCCTTGATTACGGCTTCGGATGAGGCGCCCCCCTTGGCCTCCAGGTCCTCCCTGCGAGGGACGAGGGCGTTCCACCTGCGATGCTCGAAGATCATCAGGCTCCTTATCCAGTTGGAGACGTTCAGCCGGGAAGCGTCCTCCAGGGGCATCTTCGATATCCGGGAGATGGTTATGAAGAGCTTCATGAAGACGGAGTTATCGAAGCGCGTAAGGTCCAAGGTGAGCTGCGCGTCCATGTAGTTGTAGTAGGCCAGGTCGTTCAGCGGCAGGAGGCTGATGGCGGACCCGATCTCGACCTTCTCCCTTCCGAGGAGGCCCGAGGCAACGCCGTTCAGGGTGAATTCCGAATACTTGTTCGAGAAGGCGTAACCCTGGATGCTCTTGTTGTTGAAGGCCTTGTAAAGGTCGATGTGGATGCCGTGCCTGACACCGGCCATCTGCAGGCTCCTGGATATGGGGATGCTTTCCTTGGGGATCTGCATGTTCAGGGCCCTCTGGTAAAGGTAGGGGAGGTCGAAGTCATCTCCGTTGAACGTTATGATGACGGGATACTCGAGCATGTCATCGAAGACGGATAGAAGAAGCTCAGGCTCCGTCTTGAAGAGCCTCATTTCGACGCCCTGGGGGAGGCGCTGCGTCCCCATCTGCATCCCCGGGCGCTCCAATACGTAAACGACCTTCCTGTCGTCGCTCCCGACCATCGCCACGCTGATGACCTGGTACTCGGCCTTCTCCGGGCTTGGTATGCGGCTTTCGACCGGCGAAAAGACCTCTACGTCGATGGCGGCCCTCTTCAGGTCAGGCTGAGGCTGGGTCAGCAGCAGTGCCCAGCTCCTTATGTAGTCTGAAAGGGGGGGAGTCGAACCCTCAAGGCTCTTCCTGAGCGCGTCCTCGACGTCCGGCGTGTTTTCGGTGACCTCCGGGTAGATCCTTCCGTCCCGCACCGAGTAGAACGACCCGACCTGAAGCTGGTTGTCGTAAAGGTAGTTCTCGTAGTACTTTATGTCCGCCTCGTAGGCGGTTATGAAGTTACGGATGCTCCTTTCGTTGCTAGAGCCTCCGATGGCCAAAGGGTCGGAGGTGAGTATCTTCGAAACCAGGACCTTGGAATCGGAGAGAAGGTCGAGCTTCTCCTCCACCAGTATATCAACGACGTCGCTCCTCTGCTTGAGCCACTGGAGGTTCTCCAAGGGCTCCTTCGTGAAACAGTAAGGCTTATGGCCCGACTTGTCGTAGTAATGGAACATCTTCTGGGAGACGGGGTCGTAGAACTCAAGGAAGGCCAGCCTCTTTTCTCCGTCGTAGCCNGCGCCCAGCAATATGGACGGCGGAATTTCGTTCCTGTCAGATTCCAAGTCCCTCAACTTTGCCGCCAACTCGCTGGTCGTGATCACCACTAAGTGTTCCTCCTCCGTCATACGCAGGGGCTCCCGCTTTTAACCGTTCCAGGCCGTCCATTCAGCCCGGCATATCCTTAGGCCAAGGCGTCGATGCCTGCCAGGGTTATTTAGGACGGATGCTCGGGCTGACCGCTTCCGTCCACTTCGACTCAGGGCGGAGTGGCGACGGCGACCACGGCTTCACAGCGAGTGACAGAGACGTCGTCTTCGAGGACACGTCGAGCATGCTGTATAGGACAAAGGGCTTTGCGGTACGTCAGAGAGGGGATGAGGAAGCCCGTGAAGCTGCTGGTCAATACGCACTTTCACGAGGTCCACTCGTTCGGTAATCAGCCCTTCGATTGTGAGATAGCGGCCGGAAACGGGGCCATCGAACTCTTCTCGAGGCCGGAGAAGGGGCTGGAGGAACGGAGGAAGAGCAAGTATGACCCTTCGATGTCGCGAAACCTGAGCTAGGTCAGGCTGATGTCCAAGTTGAAGCTCACAGGCTCCAGGCCCGTCGCGGAGCTCATGCACACCTGAGGCATGCGCCGGACAGCCTGGTTGTCATGGTACCTGAAGAGGGCGTCGTCTTCACCGGGGACCCGGTCTTCCAGGGTAGCCGTCCCTACCTGGGCGATCCGGACCTGAAGGCCCGGATGGAGGCCCTGTCGTGGCTGGAGCCTTCCGGCGCCTCTCCGTATCATCCCGGACACGGAGAGGCCTGCGGAAATGGGGGGTGGTCAGGATGAAGGAGTACCTGAGGCCGTTCGGCTCGAGGCTGGCGGAGCTCAAGGGGGGATGAAGGCGGAAGAGACAGCCACCCGGCCTGAAGCCCCGGGCCTGTCCGACCTGGGCAAGAGATATAGGGTGGGCGGTATGACGCGTTACGTGAAGGATAGTCTTATATCCTCGGCACATCGGTGCCATGTTCGTGCAGAAGGTCGTGACCAGGAGGCTCATCTCGGCCACCAACCTGGTGGGCTCCCTCGCTCTCGTGGCCCTCCCCCTTTCGTCGGGCTCGGGCTGGAACATCATATATGTAGGAAGCATGGGCGCGGCCCTGATGGTGCTGGCCCTTTGCTTTCCTGAAGGTGACCTTTTCTACCTGCTCACCGCTTCGGTGGCGGGGATGTTGAGCTCCGTCTTTGCGTCCTGGTCCGTCTCCCTCCTACAGGCCTCCTCGGCCTGGGGCTCCGGCGCCCCGGCGGCCATGGGGGCGGCCAGCGCAGCGGCCTCGCTCGGCTTCCTGTTCTTGCTCCTTTACTCCCTTTCGCTCAAGAAACAGGGAAAGTGATGGGATGGACCTGGACGAGAAGCTGAAGCTTGTGATGAAGCCTCCCACTGAGGAGGTGGTCACGGCGGAGGAGCTCAGGCAGCTCTTCGAAACGGTCTCAAGGCCAGGCCATTACATCGGATTCGAAATATCGGGGCTGCTCCACCTTGGAAGCCTCGTGGTGGCCGGCTTCAAGCTCAGGGACCTGAACGGGGCAGGTGTGAGGACTCGAGTCTTCCTGGCCGATTGGCACAGCGTCATAAACGAAAAGCTGGGAGGGAACTGGGAGAGGATCAGGGCTGCGGCCGATTATTACAGGGAGGCCTTCCACGAGTTCTGCCCGGGGACAGAGTTTGTGCTGGGGAGCGACCTGTACCACTGCAACGATGAATACTGGAAGGATATGATCCGCTTCAGCAAGCACGTGTCGTTCAAGAGGGCCAGCAGGACCCTTTCCATAATGGGGAGGACGATGAAGGAGGCCCTGGACATAGCGTCCTACCTTTACCCTTCCATGCAGGGCGTGGACATCCACCACTTGGGCGCCGACATCGCCCATGCTGGGATGGACCAGAGGAAGGTGCACATGTTGGCCAGGGAGGTCTATCCTAAGATAGGGTGGAAGCCGCCCATCGCCCTGCACCACCACCTCCTCCTGGGCCTGCAGGGGCCTTCCAGGGCCGGGCTGGAGGAGGACGAGAAGGCCGACATGGCCATCGGTTCGAAGATGAGCAAGTCGAAGCCCTGGACGTGCATATTCATCCATGACGACCTATCCACGATAGGCAAGAAGCTGGAGAAGGCCTGGTGTCCGGAGGGTGAAACCGAGTTCAACCCTGTTCTGGAGCTGGTGAAGTACATCGTCTTTCACGAGTTCAAGGAGTTCAGGGTGGAGAGGCCGGCCAGGTATGGAGGGGAAGTCGCCTTCGCGACCTATGAGGAGCTCGAGAAGGCCTACGCTGCCAAGACGGTGCACCCCATGGACCTGAAGGCGGCGACAGCAAGGTACATAGATGGGATAGTCGGAAGCTTGAGGGCGAAGTTCGAATCCAGGAGGCAACGGCTGGAGGAACTGATGCGTGAATAGGTCGAATTGACAGCGATACTTCAGGACGGCGTCTCCGTGAAGGTGGAGAGCGAAGTCATAAGGCGCTATCCCGCCACAGGCGTCTACGGCATCCTCTGCGAACCCGGAAGGCCTGGCCTCTACGACTTCCAGGCTCTCCTCGAGAGGGAGAGGAGCAGGCTGAGGGCCCCCCTGAACGAGCTGAAGGACGACCCAGTCATACGGGCCTTCAGGGACTTCTACTGGCGCATAGGGATAGACCCCACGAAACAACGCCCCGCAAGCGAGGCGCTCATAAGGAGGATGTTGCAGGGAGGACAGATCCCTTCCATCAACTACATCGTAGACGCGGGGAACATCGCCTCCATAAGGACGAAGGTACCCATAGGGCTTTACGACTACGACAAGGTCAAGGGCCCGCTTCGCCTCTCCATGTCCAAGGGGGGAGAACCCTTCGTGGACGTGACAGGAAAGGAAGGGAGGACGAAGGAGGAAATAGTCTTGAAGGACGACCTGGGGATACTGCACATCTTTCCACATAGGGACTGCTTCAGGACTAGGATAACCGAGGAGACGAGGAGGGTGCTCGTGCTCAGCTGCAGGGTGCTCGGGGTCACCGAGGACCTGTGCAAGCAGGCGGCCTGGGAAGTGGTCAGGGTATTGAACCAGCTCAGCGGGGACCTCTCCCTGGAGATGGTAAGGTAGGGGGCTTGGCGAGGGGAGGGACCTGCCGGCCGTGCTGGGGTTAGAAAAGTTAGAATAGCCGCACTCCTTGGACCTCACGCGTGGTCGGCATAAGGGTCCCGATAAACAAGCCATTCTTCGGGGAGGAGGAAGCCAGGGAGGTGCATCAGCTCGTGATAGGTGGGACGCTGACCACCTCCGCAACGGAGGGAGGCCGGAAGGTCAGGGAGTTCGAGGAAGGGCTAAGGAAGCTTCTTAGATGTAAGGACGTAATAGCCGTCAACTCCGGGACATCCGCGTTGATGGCCTCGCTTATGGCCCTGGGGGTGGGTCCAGGAGACGAAGTCATAGTGCCATCCTTCACGTTCGCGGCCACGGCCAACTCCGTCAGGGCGGTGGGGGCGACGCCCGTCTTCGCGGACGTCCGCCTTTCGGACTACACGATGGACCCGGACGACGTGAAGAGGAAGGTCACTTCGAGGACCAAGGCGGTGGTGCCCGTGCACCTATACGGCCACGTGGCCGACGTGAAGGCGATAAGGGAGGCCGTGGGAGGGGAGGGGGTCTCCATAGTGGAGGACGCCGCCCAGAGCTTGGGGAGCACCAGCCTTGGGGTGCAGACGGGGACCATGGGGGACGTAGGGTGCTTCAGCTTCTACCCCAGCAAGGTCATAAGCACGGGGGAAGGTGGCGCCATCTCCACGAACGACGTGGAGCTGGGCATGAAGCTGAGGATGGTGCGCAACCATGGGATGGTCAAGGGTTACGATACCACCGTGCTCGGCCTCAACCTCAGGATGCCGGAGATGGAGGCGGCCATAGGTGTGGAGCAGCTCAAGAGGCTGGAGGGCTTCATAGAAGCGAGGAGACGGAACGCGCAGCAGCTCACACGTTCTCTAGAAAGGGCGGAGGGCATAAGGGTCCCCCGTGAGGAGGAGGGAAAGAGGTTCAACTGGTACCTCTACACGATATTCGTAAAGGAGGGAAGGGACAGGCTGCTTCGCCGGCTGAGGGAGAGGGGGTACGGCGCCACCGTGTACTACGACCCCCCGGTCCACAGGACGCCTTACTATCGTGTTCTATCTGACGTCAAGCTGCCTGTCACGGACGAGGCGTCCGCACACGTGCTCTCCCTACCAATCCATCCCTTCGTGACAGAGGCAGACATAGACGAGATGGCCAACCTTATCAAGGCCGACGAAAAGGCTTAAAGGGCCCACGGCTGGTGGTAGCCCGGACAGGATATGGGAGAAGAGGCCACATCCGAGGCTAAGGCTGGGTCGATCATATACGAATGCATAAGATGCGGGACGAAGGTGAGCAGCGAGGACCTGGCGGCCCTCCCGGAGATAAAGTGCATCTGCGGGTACAGGGTGTTCAAGAAGAGCAGGCCCCCCGTGGTCAAACAGCTGAAGGCATACTGAAGGGATCCTACGTCTTTCGTCGTATCGAGATACAGCGATGATGATAAGGTTTTTAATGCCCCCGCCCATGGCTGTCCGAGAATTTAGATGAAACCAAACTCACGGGTGGGCATCCTCGGATACGGGGCGTACGTCCCCATCTTTCGCCTCCCGACGACCGAAGTCGCTAGGGTGTGGAGGGGAGAAGGGGCGGGGCCGAACAAGGAGAAGGCCGTGGCCCATCACGACGAGGATACCTTCACGATGGCATGTGAGATGGCACGACGAGCTGTGAGGATGGCTGGAGTGAAGGAGCTAGGGGCGGTCCTCGTGGGGACGGAGTCGAAGCCGTACGTGGTGAAGCCCACGAGCACCATGCTGGCGCAGGCCCTCGGCCAGCACTTCACTCTGGCGGCGGACCTAGAGTTCGCCTGTAAGGCGGGCACGGAGGCCATGCAGTTCAACATCGCCCTCGTCTCCTCCGGCATGATAAGGGCCGGTCTCGCCGTGGGGGTGGACACGGCGCAGGGCAGGCCGGGAGACGAGCTGGAGTACACGGCCGCAAGCGGAGGGGCGGCCTTCGTCATAGGCCCCGCAACGGATGCCCTAGCCACATTTGAGGCGAGCACTTCTTACGTCAGCGATACGGGGGACTTCTGGAGGCGACCCGGCGAGAAGTTCCCCAGCCACCTGGGTAGGTTCACGGGTGAGCCGGCCTACTTCCACCACATCGAGAGCTGCGTCAGGGCCCATCTGAAGGAGACCGGGCACACCCCGTCCGATTACACCTGGGCCGTCTTCCACCAGCCGAACCCTCGTTTCCCTCTGGAGGTGGGAGCGAAGCTCGGGTTCAAGCCCGAACAGTTGGAGCCAGGGCTCCTGAACATGTCGATAGGCAACACCTACGCCGGGAGCTCGCTCATAGGTTTGGCCTCCACCCTCGACGTGGCTGAGCCAGGGGACAGGATACTGATGGCCAGCTTCGGAAGCGGCGCGGGCAGCGATGCCTTCACGATCGAGGTTACGGACAGGATCGTCGAGAGGAGGAAGCTGGGCGTCCCGGTGAAGGACATGATCGAGAGGTCGGTCAAGGTGGACTATGCCCTTTACGTTCGTTTCAGGGGGAAGCTCCAAGATTGAGCAGAGCGTACGTAGCCTCGGTCGGGATGACGCAGGTGGGGGAGCACTGGAGGAAGTCTCTGCTCGACCTGATGGTGGAGGCCAGCTTGCAGGCCATGAACGCCTGCCCCTCCATCGTCCCCGACAGGGTGATCGTGGGGAACATGTTCTCAGGGGCGGGCTCCAACCAGGAGCAGCTTGGGGCATACCTGGCCAGCCAGCTGAACTTGGTGGGGGTGCCTGCCTACAAGGTGGAGGGAGCCTGCGGATCCGGAGGGGCAGCCGTGCACANCGGTTACCTTTCCGTGAAGGCGGACGAGAGCGAGGCGGTCCTGGTCTGTGGCGTGGAGAAGATGAAGGACCTCGACGTAGGCAGGGCAACCGCCGCCCTGGCGATGGCCGACAGCGCCGAGTACACTCAGTTCGTGGGGGCAACCTTCATCTCGTTGAACGCCTTGACCCATGCCATGTACGTGAAGAAGCACGGTGTGGCCAAGGAGGAGATGGCGGGCTTCCCGGTGCTTGGACACAGGAACGCGGCCTCTGCGAGGCACTCCATGTTCAAGAGGCCGATAACCGTGGAGGACGTCATCAGGTCTCCCATCATCTCCGACCCAATAAGGCTGATGGACAGCTCTCCCATCTGTGACGGAGCGGCGGCTCTGCTCATNGTGAACGAAAGGAAGGCCAAGGAGCTCGGTGACGTCATGGTGGAGGTGGCCGCCAGCGAAGTGGCGGCAAACCTTTTCACCATTTACGAGAGGCCCGACCCACTAGATTACGTGGCCACGAGGGCGGCCGCCGGCAGGGCGTTGGCCAAGGCAGGGGTCAAGATCGGCCAAGTTGATTTCATCGAAGTCCACGACGCCTTCTCGGTGACCGCTGCCCTCGCGCTGGAGAGCATGGGAGTAAGCGGACCAGGCCAGGCCCCCAAGGACGTAACTAAGGGGCGCTTCAACCTGGACGGCGAGCTTCCCATCAACACCTTCGGGGGACTGAAGGGGAGAGGCCACCCGGTGGGCGCCACGGGGGTCTACCAGGTGGCGGAGGCCTACCTGCAGGTCTCCGGCAAGGCGGAGAGGAACCAGGTGAAGGGCGCGAAGGTAGGCATGACGCACAACATGGGAGGGGTGGACACTACGACGAGCGTGCATATCCTGAGGAGGGAGGGATGACCTTGATCAACCCTATATCGTACTGGAGGCTGAAGGACAGGTACTTCAACCTGCTGGGCACAAAGTGCACAAAGTGTGGCGCAGAATGGTTCCCTCCGGCCAGGGTCTGCAGGAAGTGCGGATGCCAGGACCTGGTGGACCACGAGATGCCACACACGGGGAGGCTGCTGGCGCACACCGTCCTGAAGGAGCCTTCGGAGGAGTTCAGGTCGAGCGCGCCTTACGTCGTCGGGCTCATCGAGCTGGACAACGGCCAGAGGCTCCTGGCGCAGGTCGTGGACGTGGACCCCACAGGGCTTCAGGACGACACAAGGGTGAGGCTCACCATCAGGAAGCTCGCTGAGGATACGAAAAGGGGGACGATCTTCTACGGCTACAAGTTCACCCCTCTGCCGTAGGATGCCTTCATGGACTGGGGCCCAGGTAGTTTGAATGCGATCGAGTATACAGCCATAAACGATAGCGTTCCATGGAGCCCACGCCGCCGGCTGCTCGCAAGCTCGTGCGAAACATCCTGATGGCTTCGCTGTGGACGGTGATCTGCTACTGTGCCCTGGCCGCCCCCCCTTTCGCCGGGGAGGACAGCTTCGACGTGGAGCGTATCCATCCAGGGCTTTTCGTTCGACCCTCCCGTCCTGACGGTGGACGTGGGGGACACGGTCGTATGGACCAATGGGGACGCGGTGACACGTACGACGACGTCTGACCCCGGCCAGGTGGAATCGTGGAGCTCCGTCGGGCTCCCAAGAGGAGGGTCCTTCTCCGTGACGTTCGAAAGTTCTGGGAACTTCAGTTGCCACTGCAGCGTACATCCATCGATGCGCGGGACGGTGACGGTGAGGCAGGCGATGCCGGGGTTCCTCGCCTGGCTGGTGCCCACCACCCTAGGCCTGGCCACCTTGCTGGCGATGACCGTCGAAAGGAAGCTCAGGGCTTGAGGTCGGAGGCCAAGGAGGTGGACCCGCGTCCGCCTCCCCGCGGAAGCCATCCNTGCTCCCCTTGGNNGACCTAACATCGTGGAAAACACATATTAGCGGAAGCGGGCGATCTCAGGAACGAAACCACATTGACCGAAGCCGGAGAAAGGGACATGTTCGACGTGGTGGTCATCGGAGGGGGGCCCATCGGCCTCTTCGCTGTCTACTACGCCGGCTTCAGGGACCTCAAGGTCAAACTGCTGGAGGCCACGGAGGCACTGGGCGGCCAAGTTTCCCTGCTGTACCCAGACAAGTACATCTACGACATGCCAGGGTTCAGGTCGGTGAACGGGAAGGAGCTGATAAGCAACCTCGTCGCACAGGCCTCACAGTTCAACCCCACGATATGTCTGGGAGAAAGGGTGGTGCACATCGAAAGGTTGAGCGCGCAGGAGTTCCTCATAGTCACCGATAGGGGACAGCACTTCGGCAGGTCGGTCATAATATGCACCGGGATAGGGGCATTCTCACCCAACAGGCTGGACGTTCCGGGGATAGCTGACTACGAAGGGAAGGGCGTCTATTACTACGTCAAGGAGCCCCTGCAGTTCAAGGGGAAGAAGATAGTCATAGTCGGGGGAGGGGACACCGCGGTGGATTGGGCCCTCCACCTGAAGGACCTGGCGTCGGAGACGTACTTGGTCCACAGGCGGGACGTCTTCAGGGCGCACGAGAAGTCCGTGGAGTCTCTGCTCCGTTCGAACGTGAAGGTCAGGCTCTGGTCTCAGGTGGCGGAGGTGAGGGGGGACTCCTGGCTGAGACAGGTGGTCATAAGGGACGAGCGAAGCCAGGCTACCACGACGGTCGAGGCGGACGCCCTGCTCGTGCTCATCGGATACAAGGCCGACCTGAGCATAGTGAGGAAGTGGGGGATAGAGATGGACGCCAAGGGGATAGTAGTGGATGCGAACTGCGAGACGAGCGTCCCCGGCATCTACGCCGCGGGCGACGTGGCTTCGCCAAGGGACTCGTTCAAGCAGAACCTCCTTGTCGTGGGTTTCGCTCAGGGCACGACCGCGGTGAACAGGATCAAGAGGATACTCTCCCCAGGCGCGGCTGCGTTCGAGCACAGCACCCTCAAGGAGCCCCCGCCCAGCTCGAAATAGATGGGTCCAGCTTCGCCATCTGAAGCAACACCACCGATTTGGCGTCGGCCGGGCCATCGTTCAGGACCCTGCGAATGGCGTCCTCGACGGTGAGCAGGTGGACGGAGATGATCTCATCTTCCGAGGGCCTACTCCTTCTCCTCCGGCCGACCTTGGCCACGAAGAGATGTATGATTTCGTCGGTCAGACCTGGGGAGGGGACCAGCGTCCCCACGTGCCTTAGCTTCAAGGGGGCGTACCCCGTCTCCTCCTCCAGCTCTCTGGCGGCGCAAGAAGCAGGGTCCTCCCCCTCCCTGACGGTGCCCGCAGGGACTTCGTAGAGCCTCCGACCTAGGGAATGACGATACTGCCTCTCCATCACCACCCTGCCCTCCCCTGTGAAACCGAGGACAGCCACGGCCATCGGGGCCCTGACCGTCTCGAGGGAGACCAGTCCTGACCCCACCTTGGCCGTGACCTTCTCGACGTAAACGGAATCACCCACGAACGCCGTCTCGGACCTCAAGACCTCGAAGCCCTTGGTCGCCATATCCGCTCACGAATTCAGCTCCGCCAACAGGCCATCCAGGCCCTCCGGCGGCCACGTCGTATCTATATGGAGGGGGGTTATGGATATCAGCCCGTCTTGCATCAAGGCCCTTGCGTCCGTGCCGTCTTCGTATTCCTTCATCCTGTTGCCCCAAACCCAGTAGTAGGGCCTCCCTCTCGGGTCCAGCCTCTCGACGATGTAGTTCTCGTACTTATGCAGGGTGAGATGGGTGATGACCGCCTTCGTATCGGGGGAAACGGATGCGGGGAAATTGACGTTCAAGAGGTTGACCCCCTCCGGCAGGCCGTTCCTTAGGATCCAGCCCATTATCTTCGAAGCGTGGGAGGCGGCTACCCCGAACTCCGCCCTCGCCTCGGCAGGGGAGAATATGACCTGCTCGGCGATCTGCATCGAAAAGGCCGCGGAGGGGATCCCGGCGAGGGCGGCCTGTATGGCCGCGGACACCGTCCCGCTGGCGTAGACGTCTTGAAGCCCCGTGTTATCCCCTATGTTTATCCCCGATGCCATAGCTTCGGGCCTCCTGTCCAAGATCCTGTTCAGGGCCATCATCACGGCGTCGGCTGGGCTGCCCGAGACGACGAACCCCTTGACCCCTGCTATGGCCACCTCCCTGATCCTGAGGGGCTTGTGGAAGGTCAGGCTCATGCTCGTCCCGCTCCTCGGACCCTCCGGCACGACGGGCACCACCTCGCCGACGTCCAGCAGGGCCCTGACTAGCGCGTGCAGCCCCTTGCTCTGCGGGCCGTCGTCGTTGCTGACCAGGATGGTTGGCTTCGCCATTCCGTCAGCTCAAGGGCGGCCGACGCTTGAAAAAGGTTTCGTGCCGCGTCCGACCTCACTGCGTCAACCTTCGCGTCACGAGGAACGCCAAGAAGGAAGAAAGTGTGGCAAGGGACAGGAGGGCGGCCAGCTGGACACCGGTGGGCTGGTCGCCCGGGGCCTGGGTGGTGAGCTGGGACCCAGGGGAGGCCTCCAAGTAGTCGCCCATCTGCCTGTTTATGGGTGAAGTGGGCGAGGTGGCCTTATCCGGCCCGCCCCCCGTCACCCCGGGGGCGAGCTGGGAAGAGGGCGAAGCCGAAGGGGCCGCTAGCGCAGAAAGGAGGGCCAACGCCATGGCGGCCCCAAGCAGGCCCGCGAGCAACGCCCTACCCTTTGAGGGCCACAGTCGATCTAGGTGCATCGGCATCGTACGGTATGGGTGGGGCTGATGATTAAGCTCTAACCAGTAGAACAGGGGTTGCGTGAAGCTGAGGCCAGAAGGCTTTATAGGCAGATGGGTTCGGGTGTGCTTTAGGTGCATCTCGCTTGTCCATGCCCATGCCACCACAGGGTGGCGAGCTAGTCGACTTCGATACGGAAGGGGAGGAGAACTGGATCACCCTGAAGCTAAAGGACGGAAGCGTCCTCAAGTTCAGGAGCATAGTGACCGCCGTCTTCAGGATGGGGAACGACCCGAACACCGGGCTTCCCGTCTACGCCATACAGAACACGAACGCGGTCAGGGTGGTCAACGTGCCCAAGGAGCTCATCAAGAGGGGCAAGGGTTCGGGCACCTACGGCTAGAATGACCTCCTCTTCCAGGCTAGCCAGGCCTCTAGGATGAAGAAGGCGGCAGCCAAGGCGGTGATTAACACCACCCCGACGTTGGCATGCAGCCCGAAGAGGAGTAGGTAGCCCATGAGGAAGGTGACGAAGAACGCAGCGTAGAACACGAACCTGGGCACGATCAGCGGGCCGACGACCAGGAAGGGCCCGAGCGCGCTCGCGTCCACCTTCCTCTCCGCCACGTAAAGCCCGTACTGGTCCTGCTTTATCAGGTTCATCTCGATCAGCTTGTTCAGGTGGTAGTAGGCTACACTTGGGCTCTTGAAGCCCATGGCCCTCTGGACCTCCCTCACGCCAGCCGGCTCCCCCTTTTTCAGCAGGAACGCGTACACCCTGACCGAGGACGCGGAGAGGCGGTCGTCCCGCTTCAAGACGCCCTTAACTCCGACGGGCGACGAATTAAAGTCTTCTCGGGCGAGGCCGTTCGAAGGCTTAGAACGATCCCACGGGGCCCGTTCGTGAACGTAGCTCTAACTCGGCGCGCGCGGATAGGTAGGGCAGTGAAGACGATGCTTCAGGAAAGGCGCAAGCTCATCTCGGTCATCGTGGTGGCACTGGCGGTCGTGGGGGCGCTGGCGTTCGCTTCCTCCTCCATGACCACCAAGGCTGAGGCGCCGACTGAGACGAAGACCCTCAGCGTAACAGGCAACGGGGTGGCGGTCAGCTACCCCGACACGTACCTCGTGTGGCTCAACGTGGTGGGAGAAGACGTCACTTCACAGGGGGCGATGGAGAAGGCGAACGCCCTGTACGAAGCACTCTCCTCCGCCCTGGAGGCAGGGGGTTACAACTCGACCTGTCTCACCCTGAGCTCTGTGAACGTATACCCCGTCTACTACTATCCGAAGGAGGGCCAGCCCGTCCTGACGGGGTACAGGGTGGTCTTCGGCCTGCAGTACAGGGAGACGACGGAGGGGGCCTCGCCCAAGGTCCTGGGGACGAGGGCGGCGGGCGTCGTCCAGGTCGCAGTGTCGGCGGGGGTCAATGAGGTGTACGGTGTCAGCTTCACCCTTAGCGACGCCTCCNCGTCGTCTCTAAAGGAGCAAGCCCTGGCAGCGGCCTCGACCGACGCAAGGCAGAAGGCGCAGACCGTGGCGAGCTCCCTGGGGGTCCAAGTGCTTGGCGTCAAGAGCGCACAGGTCGTCGACTCATACTATCCCCCGATACTCGTGAGCAGGGATGCCCTGGCCGGGGCTCAGGGAGGCCAGCCGGAGTTCACCGCGGGACCGATCTCCTTGACCGCAAGGGTGGACGTAGCGTTCATCATAGGCTAGCGCGACTTGCTAGCCGCACATCCTTTCTTTCGGCTCCTCCTCATAGGGTTATCGTTAGTCGTGGGCCGGACGCGGACGAAACGTGCATAATTTGCAGATTGTAGCAAATTGTGTGGGATATTCGTAATACCTGAAGCAAGATTCGCAGATCCAGTATCGACACCATATTTTTAAACCCGCGAGTCCATTCGATGACACATATCGGTGATCTAGACGGATATCGTCGAGCACGACCTAGTCATCGTCGGGGCCGGCCTGGCCGGCCTGAGGGCGGCCATTCAGGCTGCGATGAAGGCGAACGGGAAGGTGGACATCGCCATAGTCTCCAAGGTCCACTTGATGAGAGCCCACAGCGTCGCGGCGGAAGGGGGGACCGCCGCCGTACTATATACGGACGAGAAGGACAGCGTCGACCTACATGCCTTCGACACCGTCAAGGGCTCCGATTACTTGGCTGACCAGGACGCGGTGGAGTTCTTCGTAAGGAACGCTCCAGAGGAGATCCTCAGGTTGGAGCACTGGGGGATGCCGTGGAGCAGGAGGCCGGACGGCCGCCTGGCCCAGAGGCCCTTCGGCGGTCACAGCTTTCCTAGGGCGACGTACGCAGCGGACAAGACGGGCTTCTATGAGATGCAGACGTTATACGACACCCTTCTGAAGTACACCTCAGTTCACCTCTACGAAGAATGGTTCATGACCAGCGTAGTGGTCGAGGGCGGGAAGTGCAAGGGGATAACGGCGATAGACATGAAGACGGGGGAGCTTGTGGGGCTCGCAGCGAAGGCAGTCATCATCGCCACCGGCGGCCTTGGCAGGATGTACGGGTTCACCACGTACAGCCATAGCGTCACGGGCGACGGAGCCGGGGCCTGCTACAGGGCGGGGATAGCCCTGAAGGACGTGGAGTTCGTCCAATTCCACCCGACGGGGCTCGTGCCGTCGGGGATACTCATCACGGAGGCGGTGCGCGGTGAAGGGGGGATCCTGGTGAACAACCAGGGGGAACGCTTCATGAAAAGGTATGCCCCGGAGAGGATGGAGCTAGCCCCAAGGGACATCGTCTCTCGCTCCATAACCAAGGAGATAATGGAGGGAAGAGGGTTCAAGGGCCCTAACGGATTGGACTACGTCCTGCTTGACTTCAGCCCCATAGGTAGGGAGAAGGTGATGGAGCGCCTCCCAATGATGATAGAGCTGGGGCACAACTTCGTGGGTATAGACCCTCTGGAGGCCCCCCTGCCCATAAGGCCTGTAGCCCACTACAGCATGGGTGGAATACACACGAACGGGAGGGGGGAAACGAGCGTGAAGGGGCTCTGGGCGGCCGGAGAATGCGCGTGCGTCAGCGTGCACGGCGCCAACAGGTTGGGGTGCAACTCCACGATAGCCTGCCTTGTCTACGGCAGGGTGACGGGAGAGGAGGCCGCCAAGTACGTGCAGGAGGAAGAAGGGCAGGCCGGCATCCCAAGGGAGAAGCTGGAGGCGGAGGAGAAGAGGATCTTCACGGACATCCTCGGCAGGGAAGGGGGGGAGGACCCATACGATATAAAGAAGGAGCTTTGGGCTACGATGGACAGGAACGTCTACGTCTTCAGGAACGAACTGGGACTGACGGAGGCCCTCAAGAAGGTCAAGGAGCTGAAGTCGAGGTACGCGAACGTGAGGGTTCAGGACAAGTCCAGGAGCTTCAACACGAACCTGACCGGGACCCTCGAGGTGGGGAACCTACTGGAGATCGCGGAGGCTGTCGTCACCTGCGCCGTCCTGAGGAAGGAGTCAAGAGGGGCGCACTCTCGCACCGACTTCCCCAAGAGGGACGACGCCAACTTCCTAAAGCATTCCCTGGCCTACTACACACCGGAGGGTCCGAGGGTTGAATACCTGCCCGTCACAGTCACAAAGTGGGCTCCGCAGGAGAGGAAGTACTGAGGAGGCGATTGGGCTTGGCTAGGGCTCCGAAGCCGACGAACAGGAACATGGCAGGCGTCTACCAAGGCTGGATAAGGTTCTGGAACAGGAACTTCGAGCGCTGGCTCTATACGATGCATCGGGTGACGGGGGTGGGCGTGGGGATATACTTCGTCCTGCACATCTGGGAGACGAGCAACGCCGCCACGGCCCTGCAGCTGGGAGACCCCGCCGTGTGGGAGGGGCTCATGGCGTTCTTGAGGAACCCCGGCGCTCACGCCGGGCTCCTTCTGGTCGCGCTGGCCGCCGTCCTGCACAGCTTGAACGGCGTGAGGCTGCTCGTCTCGGAGCAGGGATGGCTGATAGGGAAGGTGAAAAGGCCTACATACCCCCTCCTCCCGAGCAGCCTNAAGGGGGCGCAGAGGCCTCTGGGGGTGGCGCTCGTCCTAGTCAGCTTCCTGCTTACGGCCTACGCCTTCTACCAGCTCTTCGTCGTGGGGTTGGGGTGGTGAGGGGATGAAGGAGTCCAAGGTGATGCTGATACAGTACCTGACGGGGGCCTTCATCATAGTGCTGGGAGCGGTCCACTTCGCCCTCCTCACGTTCGCCGGCGGCGGATATGACAACGCCCTGAAGTTCTCCACGGTGGTCTTCACGTACACGGCATATGGGCTGGCCTTCGAGCTCCTGCTGGCGGCCCTAACCTTCCACGTCTTCAACGGGTTCAGGAAGGTCCTAACTGAGCTTCACCAGGGGAGGACATACGAGAGGGCCGTGACCTGGGCCTTGGCCTTGGCCGGCGGCGCCACCTTCCTCTGGGGCACCCGCACGGTGTTGGTATTCCTGGGGGTGATAGGCTGATGGCGGAGGGGCAGGCCGTCGGAAGGGTGGAGCTGAAGTTCGACCCGAAGATCCTGGAGGGGCTGGGGAAGCCGCTCAAGACCGTGACGTTCAAGGTGTACAGGTTCGACCCATCGCGGGGCGAAGGCGTCACCTACAGCACGTATCAGGTGCCCATCTTCAGGGGGACCACGGTGCTGGATGCGCTGCTGTACATCAAGGAGAGGATGGACCCCTCCCTTACGATAAGGTACTCTTGCAGGATGGCCGTCTGCGGCTCCTGCGGAATGGTGGTCAACGGGAAGGAGATGCTCGCCTGCAAGACTCAAGTGGAAGGCCTGAAGTCGGATACCCTGGTGGTCAGGCCGATGCACAACCTGCCGGTGACGAGGGACCTGGTCACCGATTTTGACGNCTTCTTCAAGAAACACAGGGCNGTGCTGCCTTACATTATAAGGGAGGACGTGGACGTAAACATCGACAGGGAGTACCAGCAGAGGCCCGAAGAGGTCGTGGATTACCTTATGTTCGCGAACTGCATAAAGTGCGGGCTCTGCTATTCAGCCTGCCCTACGAGCGCGACGGACGAAATGTTCCTAGGCCCTCAGGCCATGTCTCAGGCCTTCAGGTACGTGGCGGATTCGAGGGATGACGGCCACCGCCAGAGGATGGATGTGCTCGACTCCCCGCATGGGATCTGGAACTGTCACTTTGCCGGAAGCTGCAGCGACGTCTGCCCGAAGGGGGTGGACCCGGCCTTCGCGATCCAGCAGCTGAAGGGCCTTCTGATCTTCAGGTCGGGGTACCTGAAGAAGAAGAGGCCCGCGCCCAACGTGCAGCAGAAGAGGGAGCTCGTGCCGGAGAGGTAGGCAACTGCGCGCGACCATCCCGGCTGCTGGTCCGCCGTCGCCACATCCTTGTACGCTCTTGGGCGAACCTTCCACCATGGGCGCGGACGCTTCCCAGGGCGGGCGGGGGACGGGTGGCCGAAGGCCTAGGGTGGGCGCCCCGTTCCCAGAGACATCCGAGCGGGCGGTCCCCGAACGCCGTAGACGGGGATGCGCGCCAAAGGGGCAANCCCTCAGGAACGGCTATTGTACAGCTTCCTCACGACGGACATGTCCTTCGCCCAGTCTTCCTCCCTTTCGATTGGCGTCTCAAGTATCATGGGCAGGTTCCTGACACGTATGTCGTGCAGGAAGGCCCTGAAGCCGCGCCTGCCTATGTACCCCCTACCTATGTTTTCATGGCGGTCGAGATGACAGCCAAGGCCTCCCTTCGAATCGTTCAAGTGCACCAGGAGGAACCTCTTCAGGTCGACGGAAAGTTCGAATTTCTCCAGCGTCTCCTTCACCGCGGCCTCCGAGCTCAGGTCGTATCCGGCCGCGTATGCGTGACAGGTGTCGAGGCAGACCCCCACCCTCCTGTCCCCCCCGGCGAATTCGATTATCCGCCTTAAGTCTTCGAACCCTGAGCCCACGCTGTTCTTCTGGCCGGCCATGTTCTCCAGGAGGACAGGCAACCTGGACCCGGTCTCATCGTACGCCCTCAGGATGGCTTCGGCCACCCTCCTCTGGCCGTATTCGAGCCCCTTCCCCAGGTGGCTGCCGAGATGCAGGACCACGTAATCCAAACCCAGGAGAGAAGAGCGCCTGAGCTCCTCTTGCAGGGCCTCGACGGACCTCGCGTATACCTCCCTGTCTGGTGATGCCAGGTTGGGCAGATAGGGCATGTGCGACACCGCCATCCTCATCCCGGACCTCTTCAGCTTATCCTTGAAGGCCTCGACGGTCTCCTCCTTAATCTGGGAGGACCTCCACCCCTGAGGGTTGCGCGTGAATATCTGGAAGACGTTGCACCCCAACCTGACCGCCCTGTCCACGGCGAGGTCGACGGACCCGCCGATGCTGACGTGTACCCCTAGGGTGAGATCATCCCTCGACATGCCGATGCACCGAAGGACATTCGTCCGCCCGGTTATAAAGCTCGTCGCCGCATCCGGCCGTTCAAGGCTTAAATCGGGAGGGACGGAGAGGAAGGACCGTTGAAGGTGGCCATCTTCGGCGGGACGGGGGACATGGGCAGAGGCCTGGCGCTCAGGCTGGCCAAGGAGCACGACGTCGTGATCGGCTCAAGGGAGGCGGCGAGGGGGGAGTCCGTGGCGGGGGAGTTGCTCCTGAGGGCCTCCTCCTTCTACGGAGAAGGCATGAAGGGCACCATCGGGGGCGCGAGCAACGAGGCGGCCGCCGAAGGCTGTGATGTGGCCGTCTTCGCCGTCCCGGCGGAGGCGCTCGTCCCCTTCGTCGAAGCTTGCAGGAGGTTCAGGTGGGGGGGACAGGTGGTGCTGTCCCCCGTGGCGCGTTTCACCAGGAAGGGGGGGACGTTCGTCTACGAGCCATACGAGT
>JGI24721J44947_10004061_pt1 | contig 20464 bp, 16 predicted proteins | sample YelNatPaOPGAMG01_FD_44947 | JGI IMG/M metagenome (IMG submission 44947) | reverse complement strand
CGGCTTGCAAGCCTGGTGCACGCGATAGGACGAACTCCTAGGAATGTGCACCGGCAGCGGTTACGATTTGCGGAGTACGGGCAGAGAATTGCACGGCTTGAGGACTCTGCTGAGCGCCAGCTACAGGCAAGCGCTGCTCTTCGGCTCCGAGCAGGCGCGAGCGCACCGCTGCACAGCGAACTGTCCAGAGCGCTGCAACAGGACTACCGGACGCAGGTAGCCTCGCGGTGGACTCGGTTTGAGCAGGGCTTGAAAGGGCGCTTCAACGCTTCGCGAGCGCACGAGGCACGCGTTCGCCGCCAGAATCTGTCGACCAGCCGCAGCACCAGCGAGGCGACACCAACGGGACAAGCGGCAGAAGGTCCGCAGCACAGCACCAACGCCTCGACGAATGGTGCGAGCGAACTCGAATTCCGCTTCAAGCTACCAGACGCAGTGTCTATTCGACGCTTACTGCGCCTAGCACAGCCGCATAGCCGGCTTCTAGCNGGAGCAGTAGCGACNCAGGTCGCCTCGGCGCTCTCCACCATGGCGTTTCCACTCGCTGTTGGACGCATGATTGATGCTCTCACTGCAGCAGACGGCCTCGAGCAGCTCCGACAAGTCGCTGTGATCATGGCGGTGGTATTCGTGCTGGGCGCCTTCGCCGTCGGTGCCCGTGTGCTGCTCCTGAACATCACCGGCGAGCGAGTCGCGCGAGCGCTCCGCAAGGACCTCTTCAGTGCGATGCTTCGGCAGGATACTTCGTTTTTCGATGCGCGTTCTACGGGTGAGCTTGTTAACCGCCTCTCGGCGGATGCCTCTGCTGTGGCGCGAACCCTAACGGACAATCTCGCACGCAGCATTCGCGCCTCTATTACGACTGTATCAGCGATAGGTTTCCTGGTGTATTTGTCGCCGCAACTCACCACAGTTTCACTGTGCATGGTCCCGGCCTTTGCCGCAGGCGTTGCTCTTTTCGGCCGATACGCTCGGCGGTTGAGTCGCCAACTACTAGACGCGCTGGCAGCAGCGAATCAAGTGGCGGCGGAACGCATCGCAGCTATTCGAACTGTTCGATTGTTTGCAGCAGAGCAATTGGAACAGGCCCGATACGACCGTCGTATCGATGACACCTATGATATTGCCCGACGGGTAGCCGTCATTGAAGGAATCTACATGGGGGCGGGTTTCCTGACTGCGCAGACATCGCTGCTTGGGGTCCTCTGGTACGGAGGCACAATGGTCTACCACGGCTCCCTGACGGTTGGCGCACTCACCTCTTTTGCGATGTATGCTGTGAACCTGGGAGTTGGCGTCACATCGCTGAGCTCGGCTATTGGGCAGCTTGTGCGAGCCCAGGGCGCGGCAGCGCGCATCTTTGAAGTCCTCGATCGTGACTCCTGTGATGCAGGCTCGACAACCACGAGCGCGAAACCAGACAGCGACACGGGAACGCCCGCTCCAGAGCGTCCTCTGCCGTCCGGGAAAGTCGCTGCTGTTGAGCGTTCGTTGAGCGCGCGTCCAGAGCATCCCAACGATCGCAGCGGTAGCGCCGGATGCCGTAGAGGAGGCATCGTGCTGCCGGTGGGGTACGCCCCACCGGCCATTGAATACGACAAGGTGCATTTTCGGTATCCGACTCGCCCCGATACACCCATACTGCGCGGTTTTCAATTAGCCATTGAACCTGGTGAGCTGTGCGCCCTCGTGGGTGGCTCTGGATCCGGCAAGTCGACATTGCACATGCTCCTGGCCCGGTTGTACGACCCGGATCACGGGACAATACGCTTTGCTGGCCATGATCTGCGCGTTTTGGATACTGCGTGGCTTCGGCGACAACTTGGAATAGTGCAGCAGGAGCCGGTGCTTTTCGCTGGTACAATAGCTGCGAACATCAGCTACGGACGAGATGCACAACGTTTTCCCGCGGCGCCCGACGCAGCTGCAGACAGGGTTTCTGCGCTGGATGCTGACGCCCTGCGTCGCGCTGCTGAGGCGGCTGCTGCCCACGAGTTCATCTCTGAGCTCCCGGGCGGCTATCAAACTCGGATTGGTGAGCGAGGCGCGGGCCTTTCTGGTGGCCAGATTCAACGTATTGCGATCGCAAGGGCGTTATTTCACGAACCCACTGCTCTGACGCTTGACGAGTGCACCTCGGCGCTTGATCTGGAGACCGAGCTCCGAGTACTCGAGAACCTCGTGCGCGTGATTCGAGAGCGTCGACTGACGACGCTGGTGATAACCCACCGGGTCCCGATCATGAAAGTTGCCGACCGCGTGGTGGTGCTCGCAGGCGGTGTCTGCGCTGAGCAGGGCTCGTTCGCGACCCTGATCCAGAACCCGCACGGCGTCCTGCCGCGAATGCTCCTTTCGGCTCAGGAGTCGCTTCTGGCTGGACGAACGGGAGCCTCGAAAGCTTCGATTGCGAGCGCCACTGCCTGATAGGTCAGCGGGGTCATGGAAGCGGCGCTGAAGGCAGTTGCGTACTGCGCAGACGCCATTGCTCATGGCTGGCGTCTGAAACTGGACGCCAGCTGCTGAGGCGGTAGCGCTCTTCTGCCGCTTCGAAACTGGACTTTCCTCACTGTTTGCGGGGCGTGAGTTTGTAGTGCATCTGGTCGAGATATCAGCGCACCTTGGGTACCAGCTGGACGCCGTGTGCATTCCAACGGATACCGTCCCGAAGATAGCAGTAGCGGTGATTGGCTGCGCAACGTCTCGGAGACAACTGGCGATAGGCAGGAGATGGTGTGACCGGCGTTGCTGGCGTGCCACTGCGCCAGCTGCGGCATGGTCTTGGACGCCGGCTGAGCGCCGCTTCCTGCTGCTTGCATAGGTTGCATTCGTGGGTAGCGTTGCCGCCGCTGCTTCCAACGCCTTGCATACCATCTCCGAGGGCATCCTGTACCGATTCCAGATATGTTGTTCGGGCGACGAGCTTTACGCAAGTCAAAGTTGGCAATGGTTTGTACATAGATGAGGCGCTCTTTGTCAGAGCGCTCGATTTCGTGGACGCTGTTCTCTTCAGAGCGATACGGACTCGAGAAGCTGCCACGGAGCTCCAAGTCGACAAATGGTCCACTCAAATCTTGCAATCGCTGAAAGGCCATGGATGGTGCGGCGGTTATCGCAGACGAGTGCTCGCCGATGGTGCCCCAGCGCTCTTTCAGCACGTCGTGTTCGGTCATGGATTTGCTGTATAGATCGTCGGCGTTGATCAAGATGCTGTGGATGGCGAAGCGGCTGCGGTACCAGCAGCGGCAGACAATCGTTCTGCCGCCCACGACATCCCGCAGGTTTCCGATCCGGACGTGCACCTATCAAGCGCTACCCCGCGTCGACAACGGAAGCGTGATGAATGAAGTATCCATGCAACCATGCGACGCTCGGGGGCGCTTTCATTCCAGTCTACACGTTTGAATTCGTGTCGGCATGTGTCGGATTCATCTGCAGCGGCAACGCCAACTATTCGTAATGCCTTGATGAATTCACCAGCACGCAACGGTAGCCAGCAGGCCGCTTGTATTCGTCGCGTCTGTTGCTCGTTGCCTGCACTGGTGGCGGCGCTCAAGGGCACTGCACGCCCGCGCAAGCCCTTGGCAAACTGTTTTAGCGAGGCCGCGCTTCAGCAGCCGGACAGAAAAGGAAACGGCACTCGAACGCAGGTTGTCACTGAGAAGACCATCCCGGTGGAGTGTTTCATGAGCTTCGTTCCGCGTCGGAATCGCGGCATAAGAAGCGCTGCGCCCCGCAGCTTCAATACCAGCAGCATCAGCAAAACCCTAACGTAGAGACGCAAGGAGGCTCCAACAGCGTCTGCACGCCGTGGCGTTGCTTCTCGAAAGCCATGAGCTGGCGCCAGAATCCAAGATTCGGTCGACTGATGGAGCGTCGCTCACGCATCAATTCCCATGCTGCAGATAGTGTCCAGCCGCTGTAAACTAGGTAGGCAAGCACTGCGCTGACACTGCGGCTGATTCCAGCGTAGCAATGGACCAGTATAGTGCTGTCCGGGTCGCGACGGCTCTCATCGATAAAGGCGAATATCGCTGGATACAAGCTGTCGAGCGCTTCATCACTCGAGTCGAGAGCAGGCAGCTGTTTGTAGGTGAGCGCTCCAGGAAAGTGCGGCCGCAGCTCGCTGCCCACAACGAGAATATGTGTGATACCAGCGAACTGCAGGAAACTCCAATCCGATGCATCGCGCTCGCTACCAACATAGAGATAGGGCAGTATACGACTTGCAGGCTGCGCCCGCTCGTGTAAAAACTGATGTAGCAGCCGCTCGAACAGCGGTCCAACACGAGTGCGCATCGCTGCACAGAGGTTCATACCGATATCATCGTCGCAGACGCGGATGATATGTTGATGGTGTGCGCGAGACATCGCAGTGAATCCTCCTCTAAGCAGACATACGCGACGCACTTGCAGGTTGCGGAGCGCAAACTCTGCGTTCAGCACACAGACAAGTTTTGCAGCGATCGACAGCGGTTTGTCCATCGACTCNGTACAGTGGTCGTAGAGGACCACCAAGTCCAGCGGACCGCTTTCCTGCCGAACGCGCTTACAGACATGTCTCACAAAGGCCAGCTCCCGTTTCTCGTCGCTCGAGTAGCGGTCAGGTTCGACCCAGAGGTGCTCCGCGTGGCGGATATGCTCGAACACGAACGACATCCGGGGCCGTACATCGAGCACCAAGAGCTGCTTCGCGGTACGCTGCTGTTCGTGCGTGCCTCCGTGGCCGACGCCTTGCGAGGCGGCACCTTTCGTAGCCTCTTCCGGTGAAGACGCTGCACTTGCGCACTGCTCCTGCTGCAGTGCGGCTTCGCGTGGTGATTCGATCGGGGCACCTGTTTCTGAAAGCGCGGTCAGTCGCCGCTGTTCCTCGTCAGCTTGCTCAGTCATGCGATCCAGATAACTGGCTAGTTCGCACGGCTCCAATAGTGCTGATGATGCCGGACTCCTCGGCTGTTTCAGTTGCTGCTCCGCAGCACAGCAATAGCCGGAAACGCCGTTCGAGTCGGACCAATTCAGCTGCCCGCTGCTAATGACTCTTGAATCGTCTTCAGGTGATCCCAGCCGATGATTCCAGCGTGCTCCCGGTTTCGACGGTACCGTTGTTGTTGTTGTTGTTGTTGTTGTTGTCGATTCCTCTGTCGAATCTCCATCCTGGGCTTTCTGCTCTTCACAGAAAGCGCCTGGCGGCCGCATCACGCGCAGCGTCCGAGCCCCCAGCCCTGCGTCCGAATCCGCACGCCTGTCACCCGTGTCAGCTTGCGCCGCTAAGCGCGGGAAAAGCATCTCAGGACACGTTGCTTCTTCCGCGTGCATCGAACGTGCACACGCACGCGAGCACGCAGTCCAGGGCTGGTGGCGTTTCTCCAGTGCCGATGCATGCGACGCGCTGTCTGCTTTTTTGACGCATCCCTCAATAGGAGGCACCTGCTCAGATTCGAGAAAGCTGTCCTCAATGAAGCTCGTGGCGATGTTTCGCGTCTCCGTGTCAAGCTGAACATCGAGCTTCAGCGGTGGCTGTTCATCAACTGGGCTCGTCGCGAGCTCAAGACTGCACGCAGGGGGTTCGCCCCAGCGCCCAGCACCACATCCCTCGGGCACGTCACATGCCGCCTGGATGGTAACGAACTCTGGGTTCTGTGTTGAATGCTGGTCGCTCAGCAAACTCAGACGTGCCGTATTATGGAAAAGTCCTGGAGACCAAGCCGCACGTCCCAGAGGGTGTGCAGCCGCTGGTGTGCTGGCTGTGTGCTCGCTGGTTTCCGCCTGAGGTGCTAGAAAGCTAACAGAACCGGCCGCCTCCGCCAGCGTTGTCACGGACCAATGTTCCAGTTCGGGAGCCGTCAAAACGGCACGACTGCCCGGTTGCTCCCGGACGGCTCCGTGCCAAGTGCATGCCGCCGCATTCCCTGCGCTGGAAGTGCAGCTCACGAAACGGTACCCGTGCGGAGCGTGTCCCCAATTCAGGCATAGCGACTTACCGGTAGAGGTTGACTCGAACCCTAGACAGCGCTCCGCGGCAGATAAATGTTTCAGACACCAGCGGCTCGACGAGTGTTGGCGCGGGGACGTCAGCGGCGCACACAGACTTGTCGATAGGCGCCCTGCGCCTGCCTCCGTTTCGGACTCTGTTGCTCCCTTCCAGTCTAGGGGCGCACCGCACGTCGCCAGCTGAAGCCTCGGGGCAGCCTCGCTCTTCTGAGTGTCAGAAGCAGCTTCAGCGGCGCGCATTCTTCCTGCCGGCCAAAGTGTGTGTGTGCGCTAGTGCCTGCAACGCTCCTGGTACGCCTCGGGGGAGTATAACGGAGAATTGCTCGCGGGCTGGTGACCCGGGCGACGCGATCTCCGGGAGGGGCTTGAGGCGGCGCGCGCCATTGCGCAGCGTCACGATTTCGTCTGTTGACTGGTGTTAACGAGAAACGTCCAATAATTGTATTTAAATGTATTAAATGATACAAAAATGAAATAGAAGCGTCAGCCTCATCTGGATGTGCTCGGAGCACGGAGACGGCTGCGACGATTTTTACGGTTTGACAGATCGCTCACATTGACCATGGATCCCAGAATGCGGAGTTGGTGGATATTGGCTTTCAGGAAAGCGTCCATCATGCCGCTGCACCCTATCTTCAGTTTCCATTATTCACGCTTCCTTTCGGCTGTACTGCTCGTCTAGTACGTTCTATCGTGCGCTGAGTTCCTGCTTTGAGCAGCCGCCGTAGCGCCTGTACCACTTGAGCGAATGCATCACGGAGACAGAACGGCTTTTTCCGTACCACTGAGGGCGTTGGCTCGAGGCGAGCATCATCCGGCACGGGGTCGGTGTATCTCATCATTGTGGAAGCCTGCAAACTGCGCAGACAGACCAAGAGCTTGCGGTAATGGGAAGCGATATGCAAGGAGACCATCGCGACCAGAGCGACGCCCAGACGGTGCCTACCCGCTCCTCGTCCCAGCGTAGACTGCATTGGGGACGAGTCGCTCAGATCTCACTAAAGCACGTGCAAATGGGGCGAGCATCAAGCACGAGCGTGGGAGACTCGTCTCGCGTGCGGGACCTTCCGCACAGGCGGCAACCTTTCGACAATACGGGAAGATTTTCCCTCTTTTCATGTTTATCGTTGAGGGGGGATGAAATCGTTACATCGTTGCTATTTAATGATTAGTCTCTTTTCTTTTTTCCGTATTGTGCGGTCGATACGCGCATCTCCATATCTGGCAGGCATGAGACACGACGTGCATCTCGCTGTTGAGGGGAAACGAGATCCTGACCTTTAGTGTGCAGCTCTAACCTACAAGTTGTATTATGGTTGAAGTCATAGCAGAGTATGCTCTCTCGATTCAATCGTGTTTCAGCNCTCAAGCAAGTACATTCAAGTGATTTTCCACGATTTATAGCGGACGCATTCGAAATAGGATCTTTTTCAAAAATAAAAAAGAAAAGTAATCGAAATGGAAGTAGAGGATCCCGGAGGCGCAGTGTCACCTGCTGGTGGAAAAAAACGAAAAACAGAGTCAAACGTAGAGGAACAAGACATGACGAAGAAGCAGAAGAAGAAGGCCCGACGCCAAAGGCTGCGAGAAAGATGACAATACGACGAGATTGTTGTAAAAGCCTGTCTTCTTGGATAAATCAAGGATCTGTACAAGCAAAAGTTACGAGAGGCCATCAGAAACTGTGTAGATTCGTACTCCATGAGTGGTATAAAGGCTTCGTCAGGGCTAATGCATTTGGTGANGGAGCTGTATCGGGACCTGATGGAAATCAAAAGACGCGTGGTTCCGGAAGGTTTATTCAACAAGACCTTTTTTCGCCACCTGATTGTTGGCACAGGGGCAGCGTCGAGAAGAGATGAGGGAATGCACGCCCTCTACGAAAAATTCGCCGAATTCCGCTTCGACGGTACTCGATACATGGGTGATGCGGATATTTACGGATGCGGGGCAATGAAGTACCTCACGAATCTGAAGAACAATATGCTCAGTATCCTCGAACGTTTCATGTTACGTTCCATCTTTGCGCTGTACCCGGGCCTGTCTCGCAATGGGATATGGGGCATCATCGAAAGTATCACGAACAATCGCCAGCATGAAGATAGGATCCAATCCGTCGACAACAAGACATCACGCAGGAGCAGGAATGAAGCTTCTGTATTGCGTACGGCTATACAGGAGCATCGTGCGGTACNGGGACTGGCGAATCCTGCAGAAAAGGTAACNGAAATGAAAAAAGATGTTATCACCTCATCCTAAGCTATTTCGTGCTTCTGGACCGAGAACNCGAACGCAAGGCAGAGATGGAGCTGGGCGTGAGAAAAAATGNAGAGTCGTTGGAACGGAAGGCTTTCCTGATGTGGAAGCGCNTCAACGTGGTTCCGTTGTGCAACATCAAGTCAAATTTTGTGACTATCGACTCCGGAGTCGTTCATGGCATCGTGAGGGAGATCAGTCCGGAGTTCGATNTAAGCAAGATAGAGTTCACCGATGAAACGCGGGAGACGTACTGGAAGAATATCTTCGATTTCAAACGTCTCAAAGTGAGCAAGCAAAAGCAGTTCACTGGGATGATCGAAACCGATGGAGTAGCCATCTGCGTACATCATCGGCGCTTGAAAGCAGATCGTCCAGTTCCGTCCTCGGCTTCGCCCTCGGCGAAGCATGAAGAAAAGAAGGTGGCGGATCCTGCGACACAGAAAGTGCAGGACAACGACTTTGTCGTTGGCGCGGCCCCCGGGAACTTGAANATCACAACCATTGAAGCACCCAAGTGTGCGGAACATGGTGACGACGGCAACTGACGTCAGAAAGACATGCGTCTTGTAAAGTTCTCAAGGGCGAGGTATCGCCTAGAATCGTGAATAATGAATGCAAGGAAGAAATTTGGGACTTGGAATGCAGGAGCGAAGGAGCGCCTGGAAGCTATGAGCGCGGTGACGAACCGCGGAGCGGGCTTTGACTATTTTCGGGAATTCATGGAAGTTTGCGTTGCTCATTGGGATGCGCTGTGAGNGGAGTACACCAAGTCACGATTAGCTCGTAAGTGTATGANACTGTACTGTGGGAAGCAGCTTCGCGTCGCGAACTTCTTCAATGAATTGAGCGCNCTCAAAGAGGATGAAAGGCGGAGGCTTGTAANAGCATACGGAGCAGGACGCTAGGCTTCCAAAAAAGGAGCATACCTGTTCCATCGACAAGAGTGTACAAGGAGTGCACACATCGTTTTCTCACGATACGGGTAGATGAGTTCTGAGCGTCGTATATACACTTCGAGCTGGGGTGTATACTCCAGAGGGTCGAGATGGAAAAGTGCCAGCGGAGCTCTAAGGATATAAAAAAGTACAGATCGCTGAAAGAACAGGAAATGGAACGGAGGGCACAGGTTCGAGAACTCCTTGCACTGGTGGGTACAACCAACGGGGGCAAGAAACGCATGGAGTTCGAGAACGGTGACTTGTTCTCGCCGCAATCAATAGAACGAGATATGCGGTCCCGGAGAAGAGACCCGACGCGCTAACACGATCTAAAATTCGCAGGGCAGCCTTGCAGTGTCGAGGTGTACAACGAGAAACTGAAACCAGTAGCAGAGGGCCGGTCCAAAAAGACTGGAGGCGTCTGCACGTCAGTTGGAGATGTATTGTCTATGGCGGTCACTCGCCACTAATGTGCACCGGTTATGCAGCGTTTGATGATTGAACGGCATGCCTGTGCTGGTGGTGGTGGTGCTGCGATGCGCAGGACGCACAAACTCCGGCCTGCGTCGTTGCATCGCAAGGAGAAAAGATACGTCAGGGCAGGAGCAGGCGCCTACGAGTATCCCGCCTGTCATGTCTGCGCGGTGCAGGTTCATTTGGTGGCTGTGCATTGGGTGCAGCGCGATGCACGCTTCTACAATGACTTGGAACTGTGTAACGCAACGATTGGCGGTAGCGGGTTGCATCGCTGTTACTTCATGGTGCAGGTGCAGCCGCTGTATGTATCCCGCGAACTGAGGTACCACTCTCATCGATTCATGCACAAGCGCTGCGGCCATGCACTGATGCTGCGTTATGGGCGTCGGTGAATCGGCGAACAGGCTTCTCGCTCCACGGACTAACCTTCAAAAGCTTCGATCAAAAAGCCTCTGGGAGCGGGTTTTCTCGTTGCGGACCTTAAAAGGCGATACCATACAATTCTGTTGGCATCGTATTCGGAAATCGCAGCAGAGGAGCGCCAAGCATTCCGTGGCTGGTTTGCGAGATTCGCTGTCTGCTAGGCGAGGACTATGGACCTGAGCCACTCCCGACGCAGTGCCAGGCGAGCATGCAAGCCACCCCTGGCACATCGCTATGATGCTCGTATGTTCAAGGTCCAAGTATGCCCAGCCACGGCCATCGCTTCAATGCTGACTTGCTGGTGTCAACAGGACAACACCCCGTCTCCGCAAGGCTCTTTCTTTATGAACCGGCCATGTCCGGAAACGTAAGCATAGCATGACAGAATCCTGTATGATATAGGATAGAGACGATGGTTTTTAACTCTCTAATCAGCAGGAGAGAGAGCGTTGCCAGCGAGCACGCTGCGCGAACAACAGGAACGGTTAGTGGTCGCTGCTACCTCTTGTCACGTAGATTATCACTCGATCACCCAGATGCACTTGTGAGCGTAGCGCCCATCATCCCTGAATTCCGAATCCTAGTGAAATGTTCCCCATGAGTGATAAAACTTGCCTGTGTAGACGATCCCCAAAGCGCNGGTGGTGCTGTAGCCGTCCACCTGCTGCGCCTCCGGCTTGCGCAGTCCTANCGCAGATGATGCGTACGCTGTCGTGCAGCGCCACAGTGTTACGCCTACCTGTTGCCGTTCGGGTTAGGTAGGTTTTGTTTTCGGGCGCTCCGTCTTGGTGTAAGCGGTAGTCAGAGGTGCTCGGCGCAGGAGCAGCGACAACCGAGTGTTGCGCGTGCGTTTCCCATGGGCGCCGTTGACGAGGTGGTGGAGCCTCCTCTGGCCCACGACGTTCGGGCAGACGTGCTCGAGACGTTGAAGGCGAGCGGCGAGTGGTGGAGACTGCGTCGACTTTTTAGAGAGCAGCTTGAGGACTGTGGCTGGCGTGATGCGGTGAAACGGCGCTTCCGTAGACTTGTGCGTGAAGCCGAACAGCGTGCTGGAGCCACAGCGACGCTCGCCGAAGACTCGTCCTCGCCTCAAGCCCAGGGTCCCTTTCTCCTGAGTCAACTTGATCTTGACGAACTTATTGATAAGGCTACCTCGCAAATATTCCTCGCAATTCCAGAATCTGTCCAGGAAGCACTGCTATGCAGTGTTCGCGAGAGTGTCTGTGCGGCAGTCGGTGAACTCGAGACTAGCTCCGCTCCTCCGAGCGTCTAACACCGACGCTCTGCCATGAACCCTGAAATGCAGTGGAGGACGTCTATCGGGCGGTTTTGCTATTCTAGGAGCTTCACACCGCGACACAGAATTTGGCGGCAGAATAAGTGCTATACGATATGCAGCGTTTTGCGAACGACCTTGCATGTGACTTGCCGTTATCCATCAGAGCAGAGAATCCTGGAGTATCTGCACTAGAACGCTCTGTTTGTTTTTGTTGTTTTCTTGAAGGAATTCAACGACGGCGTTCATGGTGTTGATTGGAGAAGTGTTGCTGAAAGCGTCGATGTTGTCTGTGCTAGCTGGAAAATTATCTCGTTATGCATTCAGGTCAGTCGATCAACGGTCAGCTGGACGATGAGCCGCCCTTCTCGACGTGGGTAACCTGCACATCGTGCACCTAAACCATGTTTTATCAAAATCTTTCTTTACGATCGTCTCCTCGCCAATTCGTTCCACTCCATTCGTTCTTTATCAAAAAAGACCAAAGCAGCAGGCGTTGAAGNTTGCGTATCGTTGNTACGAACGGAGATGAAGACCAGGATGGGCAAAGAAANTAGCGCGTTTGTATGGGAGACCATCGCGCGTTGAATACGACGCAATCTACTTTGTGCTGAAACGCGAATGTCTATTACAGGAGCAACGNGTTTTCGCGTCACTCGAAGACATCGCATTCAGCAGAAGAGGTAGACCTTTACATNGGCTATCAAAGAGAGGAGACCATTGTTNGTCGAGAAGCGCATTGCGTGCATTCCGAAAACGTTGGACTCAGCGGCAATTCANTCGTCTCGTCGACGACAAGTCGCAAAACGGACCGAATTTTGTAACACCCAATCCANGTCGAAGCAATTCCTGGCTTCTTTCTTCACATTCTTCCGTCCTGCTCATACACAATTCGGTTTTTCATCATTCAAAAGCAGCTAAAGAATACGCAGCTCAGATTGGCATAGATCTGCTCTTCGTGCCAGCGNNTGCTCTCTGGGTCAATCCAATCGCGGGCGTTTTCTACGCTGTCAAACGCCACGTTTGCGCCCACGGATCCATAGACGAGTCGTTGGCATCAGTGATACCGTTCTTCGAGTAAATATGCTTCGGCACGTCGTTCTGAATCTTCACCAGTTGGCAACTGGTCCGTTGTTCGTCAGTATGAGTGCGGAAAGGAGCGAAACGACGCGTCCCGGTTCGCGGGCGTCCTCGGGACGGAGGAGGTGACGGAAAAGTAACTGGCGAATTGAAGATACATATATTGAAAAGGTGCGCAGCCGTTCCACAGTGAACCTAGTGCATATGCGTGCGGTGCGAAAAACGAATAAGACGTGTAGCGGTCATAACCATACCAATTCGTCAGGAGGACGATAAGGAATAGAAGGAGCTGGTCTCTGCGAGCAGATATGAAGCTTTCGAACAACTTTACGATTAGCGTTGGCGAGACTCATTTGTGGTTTTTCCTACACACTGAGAAAATAAGAAACAAATGGACATGAACGATAGAACCCGATGGAATATCACGATTAATGCACGTTTCGAACACCAGGACAGGCTCGAGTAACCACCCCGTATTCTGAACCGTTCGTAATAGAATAAGGGAATTTGTTTGCTGAAAGGCGTCAAGGCCTTCGCCCTACCGTTAGATCACGAGGGCGGAGCCAAATACCTGAACCGTAACCAGATGACGCCGCTCAGCTCTTCATGGACTTGGTATCATCGAGAGTCGGGCTTGATGGACCCCAGGAAGCACATCGCCAACTGGAATGACGACGACACGGCCTACCTTGATGCTCTGGGCACCATGCCATGCAGGCGCGGACACTTTGAACGCCTCGTCTGGAGAATACGTGAGAGCGCGCCTGGGCCGCCAACAGTTTCGGTTACAAGGATTCGCGACGTTTGCATTCGTCAACGTCTCTAATGACTTGGAAAAAGAAATGACCCACTGGTTGTGTCATTTGCTCGTAGCCAATCGCGCTGGACGTGCTGTAGCGCGCAAAGGCTGCACTCCTGGGGCCCCCGCCAGCACCCGAATCGAGTGCTGGAATCTCTTCTGTACGATTCGCATCGATGCGCTCTAGATGACGTACACGTTTCAAGATTCGAGGAAGACGCTGAAGCAGGCTGAGCAGGAAAGCTTGAAACAGAGCTGAATGCACGAGATGGTGTCCTTGAAGACGAACAGACGTCAAATGAGGATACAATAGAATAAGACAGGCCTGCACGGGGGTGTGTGCGAGCACCACCAACGATGCGCGCAAGCATTTTATGCACCAAGTCTTCAGCGCCTCAATCAACATCCGAAAATATCTCGTGCTTCTGGAGCGTTCACACGCTTTAATTCAAGCAAGCCTTGGACGGAAGCGTTGAGTACTCTGAGTAGACGTTATGCGGAAACGCTGAAAACTTGTTATGAAAAAACCAGTCGCCAGTACAGTGGCAGTTGGATGCGCACCCGAAGCAAGGCACTGGTACAGTCCGCTTCGACAAGCCAGAGGCGCTGGACCGCCGCATGCATATACCTGGAATTTGATTCCTGGTTCATCGATAGACGATTATGGTGCTCCATGTTTCGATGTGACTTAGAAGCGGACCGGTTCAACGCATGAGTGCCAAAATCGCAGCAGTATACACCAGAATGCACTAGGATATAGCGGCAAGAAAACAACAAGGATACAGGACCTTTTCAAGAGATGGAGTGAACTATGGTCTTTTAGATTTTGCCGTCGCGCTTTTTCTCGAAGAGTTTGTTTCATGGATCAGGCTTTTTTCGCCTTACCGCCTCGCAGCGTCTTCACCTGGGAGTAAATGGCAACTCCAGCGAGTGCGATGACAGTCCCAATGATGTTCTGTCGTGAAACGGGATTTCGGAAAAAGAGCACGGAGCTCACAATAACCGCGACACGTTTCACGGTGTTTCCGATCGAATGCGTCACCGGCGAGACGCGCTGCAAGACCACATAGGAGAACTGGTTGTAGAGGTAATGCAGGAGTCCACAGAGCGCAAGCATCCCTAGCAATGAAAGACCTCCAATGGACGCATTCGCAGCACTCCACACACCTGCATACTTCGTGTAATCGACGACTATGGCTAATGGGATAGCTGTAATCGCAGCTAAGCAGGATATCCAGCCGAAAAGGTTGACGTCATCGAACTCCACGCCTTTCATGAATTTTTTGCTTAGGACGTTGCGGGACTGGAAGGACACGTTGCTCGCAACTGCAGTAAGAAAACCGGGCCAGTTGAAGCTGACTTCGCTCACGGAGGCGAGAACAACACCGAATACAATTGGAACCAGCGATGCATAGATTGGCCAGGAGAAGGTAGTACCGGGAAGAAAAATTTTCGCCAGAACCACGGAGAAGAAAGGTTCGCTTGCCTTGATGACATGGGTGAAACTAACCGCCATTTGTCGCAGGGAGAAGTTCGTGAAGAGGTTTCCAAAGAGATGCGCTAATGCCAGCGGATAGATTTTCCGCAAGTCGGCGGGTGTCGCGCGTTGAAACCGATGCATGCGCGTGCCCCACAGAAAAAGCGAAATAGTTGCCCCGGCGAGCATTTGTACGGCGGTGACACTCACGAAGAGCGGGAATGACTTCATCAGCGTCTTGTTGACGATGTTAAACCCAATGTTTGCAGCATACCAACAGGCGATGTATGCTCCTAGGGCCAGACGGCGCCCAAGTGAGGCGCTGAGATCAGTCGGCGCACTCGCGCCGCTCGCCGCTGGCTCTGATGCCGTCATCTGCAGCGTTGCGCGCGAGCAATGCTGAGTATGACGTTCAGTCACGTGGGTCTTGGTCTTTCCAGGAAAAAGACTACAGCGCTTGTACTGAATCGACTGCCAGCGCCTCGTGCTCGCTGGTGCCGTGTTCGAGCGAAAGGCTGCACCCGATAGCCGCCAGCACGGCGCAGGCGACGTCATCACAAATGCTGGCTCCATTTTTATTTGTTCTCCTAAATTGAGTTGATGATGAACGAGGCTTCAAGATTCTGTGAACTAGTTACGATCTCGCACAACGCTTACCCAGTTGCCTGGCCGGCAAGCTGCGCGTCCAGTGGAGGGTTTCGTATCCGTCGAGCGCGAAGGCGGATAAGAGCAGTGCGTGGAAACGGATCGCCGCCGCCGCCGCCGCCGTCGCCGTCGCAGTTGTGCCATCAGCACAGGCCGCGTATATTCGCCGATCGTCGTTGCATTGAAGAGCAGAGGGGCATTTCGTACAGACTGTACATTTATGTCAGTTTTGAGATCAGACGGACATAGGGATGTTGTGGACGATTCGTGTTGTTCATTGATCGCGAGCTTGGTACCTGGAGCGTTGCATGATCGAGCTGGGATCCCTAACGATCGGACTCGTCTGAGGCTGGTGGAATGAAACAGGTACAGGATATACTAGGTGATCGTTTTCGCGGCTGGTGGGAGAACTCGCGTATGCGCTGGGATTCCGATGGAGTGCATCGAGCGTCCATCATTAAAGCAGGGGTGACGCATAGTCTATTCCCGGCGGAATTGGTGCAGATCGGCAACGATCCCTGCACGCCCGATTACAAGCGGCACTTACGCATTTGCAAGAATTTGGGTAGATCCGCCTACCCGGGACGACGTGACAGGCAGCATACGACCTTCGTTGGTGCGCACTAAATAATGCACATTTGTATTCCTAGCAAGTATAGTGCACCTGGTAGGCGTTGGCTTCGAGCCCCGATGGTCGTTCTGCGGAAAACATAAAGTATGTGTACGAAAGTCCTCGTTCACAGCAGAGGATTAGCACCGTCGTAGCCAAAACAAGGCCGGGTGACTGGCAGGTGTTCGGATCTCTTGGTCAGCGATCTGGTCTCTCGGACATTGCACCCATATCAGACGAAACTGGAAGGCCTACAAACAGATGACTCGAGCGTCCGTTCAAAAGTTCGGGTCTATTGCCAATGCCATCCAACATGGGCCTCCGCGTGCCTCTTAGCTGCCTGCTGTTTTCGCTCTCTCTTACCTTCGGATTTACATGCGCCTGTCGCTCATGAACCTCTCCCAGCTGCGATGTCAGCCGTCGACAGATGTCGACGGGAGCGTTCAAGTCCCGACTGCGCCGTTCCCGGCAGTTGTCGACGCATTTCGTGCACGAGCGGAAGTTGCAATGCACAACCCGTCTGCCGTTATTCATCCTCTCTGTACTCGGACGCAGACTGCCCGTCACCACGATGACATTTGATCGCACTCAGGTGTTTTCGCAGGTTAAGAACACGTGCCTCTCTGAACGCCGCTCTGTGGCGCGTGAACGCTTGCCTCAGTGCTCGGTAGACGCCCTTGGCGGGTGCAGGAGGCTCCACTCGATGCACTCTTCCATATCCCCGCCCAGTGCCGTACATCTGAATCACGGGCTTGTTCTGGGCGGTGCCTTTGGTATCTACGTTGTTCGCTGTATGTGCACGCGCACGGTGCTCGCTCCAATAAAGGACTTGCGGGACGCCTTCTTGCCCATATGAAACAAGTGCCAGAGGGAAGTCCGGCCAGACGAAGAATTCGCGGCGGTGCGATTCGCCCACGCGCGCGTCTTGCACAGCGCTGACGCGTTCTCCAGTGGAGGCGCTCGCTGCGATAACTAGGGTCCGAGTCCAGTACACGGTGCTGTGTAGGCACAGGAGCCGCGATGCTCTGTGAGCGTACTCCCTGAGAGGCAACATGCTGCTGCTGAATGCCGCTGGGTCGATGGCCACGAACCAAAGAGCATCTGCCTTCGGAACCAGGTCAATGATCTCAGGTGACAAGCACAGTGAGCTTTAGGCATCGTGCTGTGAGCAAGATGTCGAAAGCAGACTTTGAGCGTTTCTCGGCGTCAATAAAGCAGCGCAGACCTCTGCGCCAACGTGTTGCCTTGAAACAGAAATGCAGGATAGCTGACGCATATGTGATTTGAGCATTCTGCACATAAGGAAAGGAGAAGTGTGCAGGCGTGAATGTAGGTATTGGATCATGGTATTGGTTTTGCTACAAACCGCTGTCCCATGATGTCGCGAGTCGCCTAGAGTCCGGTGAGCCACCGAATACCAGCGCCAGAGTGCCGAGGGAGGCATTCCAAAAATACTGCCGACGATACTGAAACGACGTCTGACTTCGTCTGCGCGTATTGCTGCACTTCAAATGCCGAGGTTGCAAGTCTAAAAAAGTATAGCAAAAATAGAAAGACAGGAACAGAGCGAGCAGATCAGTGTTCCATTTTCATCGCACGCAAGTACAGTACGTAGATGCGACGTGTCTCAGGCGGTCGCTGAATGCCCAATCGTTCGTCCATGGCCCGATCCGGCTATAGAATGCACCAGTTGGACAACCAGGATAGAAGTCAGAGCGAGCTNCTCTCCACGGGACGAGTGGGGTAAATGCAGCGCCGTGGGCACCAAGCGCTCCAGTTTCCAAAGATTCGAAATTCCTCCATCAACAGGTACACTCGAGGCTCACGCGGATTGCATTTAAAGTGATAGCGAGGCTCCGACCCAGTGTCCCGATAGTTTGAACGAATCCAAGCCAGCAGCGTCACCATCAGGATGATACGGATCTGTACACTCTGCATCATCGGCTGGTGCATTTCCTTTCCGCAGCGACGTCCAAAAACTGGAGACATGTTCGGTAACGGGTCGCTGTTCCGATTCGAATGCTGCAACATGCTGAAGATCAAAAGAGTAGCCATTTTTGCATAGGAGTGCACGAGCTGTGCTCAGCTTGGTTCGCAAACGTGCAGGATATGCAGCAGACTCACTGTAGATTCATGCGCTGCAACGCGCTGGATGTAGAGGACAAGAGCTGTCTTGAGCCCAGGAGCCGAAAGCGGTTCTGTAGAATATAGCGGGAAAGTGTTCTCATCAGACGCCAGGGATAACGTTCCGCTCGGTAAGGCAGCAGCGAGCACGCCGGGTACGCCTCATGAAAGGGGCGTCGCTCTGTAAACGACGCCTCGTGCCTTGTGCGAGGCGAACGGCCTCGATCGCTCTGGATCCCTCTGTTCAAAGGTATACATTGGTGCAGACCCTCCCCAATCGAAAGACTTAGCTGCAGGATCACTGATCAGGTCCGTGATGGAACAGACGGACACGTTCCCTCCCTGCTTCCCGTTGGATCCCTTGCCGCGCCGCCTCTTCTTTTATATGTCAAGAGCCCGCTCCGTGTCAGGTCGAGTCGCCTTATCCGACACGACTGGTGGCCAAAACAACGAGTAACAGGCACGTCCAAAACTAACCGGGAACTCTAAGTCCTCTCGACGCACCTGTGGCTCTAGGGTGAACGGCTTCGCTCTAACGAAGAGCGTGCTGGTATCGAAGAGCCGTTGGCAAGTTTGCTCTCGTGTGGGGCATTCCTTACGGGCGTCAGCAGCTTCTATCAGCAAGAGTGTCCGATCTTCGCAGCATAAATTAATCAGAATTGGAAACCCTTCATCCGGAAACCCTCAGGCCGCAAAATGGAATACAATCAAAACGAGCCCCAGTATTCGTCGTGGAACACATTCCAGAAAATCCCCTGACCATTCATTTGACCGGGAGTTCCAACCATGACACGAGAGAACTATTTAGGAACCATTCGGGATCTTTACTTCCTCTGGTACGGCTGCTAGTCACGTTGAGTCCGATGCAAGCGGCTCACAATTCGTTGCTGCAATATCTTTGGCTCAAACTATCTTTCATCACAGAGAACGTCGATTCTATGCATAGTTTCGGAATTAGAGAAACCTGACGGACTCATCGATCCGCCACGAACCCTCCGCGTACGGAGAAAACTTCGGCCTGCCTCTGGAGACCCTGCACGTGGCCTGCAAAGTATCAGCTGTGGCGGCCGAAACAGGCGACGAACCGTGGGAAGGCTCAGGACGATGTCCAGAAAACAAAACCAGTACGAGTTGCGGTCATACAGGAGCAAATAGTTCAAGGGCGCGGCCCTCAAGAGCCTGAACGCTTACCGATTCAACAAATACAGCACGAAAAAGCCATCGTGGCTTAGCAGCGCTCCGGTGAAGGAAAGCTCACTCTCCCATGGACACTTGGTTGTCTGCGCCCAAACCGCCACCCCCGCCGCTGGTTCGAGCGGTTTTGTGCTCCTGCTCTAGCTGCGCCTTCGTCTGCTGAATGAGAACACGCATTTCTTGTGCAATTTCTCGCAACCTTAAAAGCTTCTTACGAGCACGAACGGCTGCGGCCTTGTTCCCTTTCTCGAAAAACTTTGTCGTGTCCTCATACACGTCCTCGAAAGCTGCCTTTAACTCCAGAAACTTCGCCATTCCTGCTTCCGTATTATTACCAACCATTTGATGACCTTTCCAATTAAAATACTCACGAAACAGTGAAAACTATGAACTTCACTTCAGTTCCCTGGTGTTTTGCCGACCTGAGCTAAGCAGCGGGTAAAACGTGGCGGCGCGAACCGGATAACGGACTCGTCAGGTTTCGGTGGCGCGACTCCTCGGTTCGAGAGAGAAACACTTGTTCTATGCGCTGAATCCACTAAGATATCAAGGCGGTAAAGTCGTCCTTGAAAGTTTCTATCTAGTACGTACGTAGACGCCTTGCGGAAACCTCGTTAGGTTAGCCTCTGGGTCAAAGACACCAAACAACACGTTTGCGCGCTCTGAGGAGGGTGCGCGCGCACGAACTGCCGCGCGCGCAGACCCGGATTCAAATCGTCTCAATCTGAACGGCGCAGCGTCCGGGTGCGGCTGCGGAAAACGCGCTGAGCGCCACCATGCAGGCATGCCGGCTGGCGAAGCCATGCGGCGATCGCCGGTCGATGGATCTGTGTCCTTTTTGTCTCAGAAAAGAGGTGGTGTCGACGGCCTGCGACGCTGCCCGGTGTGAAGCGCCCGCGGAGCGCGGCGCAGGCGATGATCGATGCGGATGCGTTCTAGCAGCTGGCGGTGCGCCCTGGTACAATGTTGTCTCAAAAGCTGTTGTCTGAGACGGGCGACGAGACGCTTCGCCGGTGCCGAGCCCATCGCACGCAGCGTATGCGCGACACCCGTTTCAGATATGGATAGAACATTGATCTGCTCGCTCTGTTCCTGTCTTTCTATTTTTGCTATACTTTTTTAGACTTGCAACCTCGGCATTTGAAGTGCAGCAATACGCGCAGACGAAGTCAGA
>JGI24721J44947_10004033_pt1 | contig 20569 bp, 16 predicted proteins | sample YelNatPaOPGAMG01_FD_44947 | JGI IMG/M metagenome (IMG submission 44947) | reverse complement strand
AATACCTTGCTTTTCCCTTTAATGAAACAATTCGCTGGGCACAGAAACAAGGGTATACTCATCTTTTGACCATGGATCAGGACAGCTATTTTAAAGAAGACAGTTTCGGTCAATTTATAGAAAGGATTAAAACATTCAACGATGATTCTGTAGGTATTTTTGCCCCAACAACAAGTAGAAAATCAGGGAAAGAGTCAAATACTATTTATATTGATAAAGGCAGCGTTTATTCTTCAGGGTCGATATATAAAACCGCAATGTTTGACAAAATAGGCGGATTCCGGGAGGATTTCGCAATATATTGTCTCGACACAGAAATATGTATGCGGGCCCGCAAAAATGGATATAAAATAGCTTTATTCACCGATATTTATATGGAACACACTGAAGGTTATAAAACAAGAGGATCGTTTGGGATTACCATAAATAATTACTCGGCTCAAAGTACCTATTTTTATGTCAGGAATAATTTACTTTTATGGAAAATATATCCGGATGACTTCCTATTTTCTGCAAAATATAAATTCTTTAAATATCATGTATTCTTTCGCATATTAAAAATATATTTTGAAAAAGACAAAATGGCAAAACTTAAATCTTTACTTTTGGGAATATTACACGGTATCAAAACAGCTGTGTAGCTGTTCGTAGATCATCCATTTTTAGCAATTGACTCAATGCATATTTTTTACTTTTTCCCCGAAACCGATTCGTACATGTTGCAATGGCAACGAACTCACATTTTTGATGAATTGGAACGAAACGGACACACCATCGAAGTGTTTAATCCCTTATTATTTAAGACCATTGAAGAAGCCAACGAACAGTTGCCCAAAACATTACGGCAAAAGGCAGCTTCGATAGATCTTTTTATGAATGCAGCGCCGGAAAAGTTTCTATATAAGGAAACCATGAATGAAGTAAAAAAGATAGGGATTCCTTCGTTGCTCATCTGCTTTGATAATCTACATGCTCCTTTCATTCACCGCGAAATGGCACCTTTTTTTGATCTGGTGTGGCTCACCTCATGGGAAACGCAATCTCTTTTCGAACGATGGCACTGCAAGACTATTTTTCAACCTTATGCAGCCAATCCATACACATTTTTTCCCCATCATACTCATGAAATCTATTCCATCGGTTTTGTCGGAAGACTCTACGATGACCGTGTGAATAGAGTAAATCAGTTAATTAGCAACAACATACCTTGTACCCTTTATTCAGATGGTTTTTTCTCCAATGCTTCATCAACGGAACAAAAAACGCTCACCTATCACGAAACGATCCAATTGCTTTGGCGTTTATCCAAATTCAAAATTGGCAGAAAAGTAGCTTACGGTACCATCAAAAACAAGCTCTTCCCCGAAAACCATCGGTTGATCAACAATGAATACCTTGAACTTAAACCATCCGTTCCTTTTGCCCAAATAAGCGAAATTTACTCCAATCATGCTCTTTCGTTGGGAATCTCAGAATTACGAAATACCTTTGGACTAAAACATCCGGTGCATAAACTTCATTTGCGTACGTTTGAAATTCCAATGTGTGGAGGGTTGCAAATTGCACCCTTTACAGATGAATTAGCCGGTTATTTTGAAGATGAAAAAGAAATTGTGTTATGCAAAAGCAATGAAGAATTTATTGACAAAGCTACCTTCTATCTGAAACCTGCCAACGAACGAATCCGTTTAGAGATGAAAAAAAAGGCACGGATGCGTGCTGAGGCGGAACACACGTGGACCAACCGTTTTGAAAAAGCATTTCAAGCATTATTTGCTCATTGATAAAATCTTCATGAATCCAAAAGTCTCCATATTAGTACCGGTTTACAACACCGCCCCTTTTATTGAAAAATGTGCTCGTTCCCTTTTGGAACAAACATTTGAGCCTATAGAATATCTGTTTTTAGATGATTGTTCGCCCGATAACGCTATTGAGATGCTGCAAATCATCATTGATCAATATCCGGAAAGGGCGCATCAAACAACAATCATTCGCAATGATAGGAACAGAGGATTGGCAGCAGCCAGAAATACATTGATTGACCATGCGACTGGAAAATATGTATTACATGTTGATAGCGATGATTATATTGAACAAGATTGTGTGGAAACACTATTGAAAAAAGCAGAAGAAGAAAATGCCGATATAGTGGTGTCCGATATATTTCGAGAAAAAAAGCACGCTACGACCATTCAAAAAATTCGTTTTAGTCCTGATAAAACAGAGTACATCAATCTTGTTCTCTCAAGTCTTTCTCCTTCCTACAATTGCGGAAAACTTATAAAGACTCACCTTTATCACGAATATCATATCCGATGGGAAGAAGGTCTAAATGTATTAGAGGATTACCACACCTTACCTCGACTAGCTTACTTTGCCAATAAAATTGTCAAAGTTGAAAAACCATTGTATCATTACATTCAGTATAATGAAAATGCATATACAAAGCATTGCAATGAACAATTTCTCACAAACGTCTTTGCAGCCATCAAAATAGTGGAATCTTTTTTTCTTTCACAAGAAGATGCGATACGATATGAAAAAGCGATCAGCGCATTCAAATTAATGACCAAGATAAACAATTTGAAAAATGCAGATAGACAATTACAGCAAAAAATATTGAATCTTTATCCTGAAATTCAACTCAATGGCATTCAAGACATGGTCAAATTTTCGTTCATTGATAAACTGCTCTATCAGTTGATGCAAAAAAAAAGATTAACACTGATTTTTATAATTACGTTTGGATTAAATAGTGCCAAAAAAATAAAAAGCACAACTTATCAGCTGCTTAAAGGGAACGCTTGAGGCCATTAAACGGTGAGAAGAAAAGTTGCAAAAGCCCGAAAATTGCTTTCAGCATCACACCGTTCTTGCCATCTTTTTCGGGCGTTGAGGCGTAAAGTAGTTTTATCTGGTTGTTCCATAAATTGGCGAATAGCCTTGGCCAAATCAGACGGCGAAATATCCACCGGCAAAAGAGTGCCAACCTGCTCATCCACAATCTCTCCCGTTCCTCCTGCATTCGTAGCCATCACCGGAATACCAAACGACAATGCTTCCATGATGGATACCGGAACGCCTTCACTTTCACTCACATTGATAAAAAGATCAACAGGCGTTGCGGCATAATAAGCCAATACTTCGCTGTTCGACTTTTCTCCCAACCATTCGGTCTGAATATAGTCTGGCAACGAAGCTGCGTTCTTTAGAATCGACTGATATAAAGGCCCCGACCCGATATGCGTCCAACGGACAGGAAGATGTAATAATTTCAACGCATCCATTAACAGGGGAATTCGTTTCACCGGAACCATATATGAACAACTTACTAAATGAAACATCTGAGCCGCATTGGCAGGATTCACCCCATGATCGGCCACACCCAGTCGAAACAAATGAGAATGACGAATAAGTGACCGATACTTTGTTTCCAGATATCGTTTCCCGTCGTTGGAAATAAACACCGCATGATCAACTTTTGGCAATAAAATNGATCGAAAAGGAATATATCCACCCTTAAACGCTTCGTAAAGATCCGTACGGTGAAATCGGACGACACTTTTGAACGATTCATGTTCGATTTTCAGTTCAGGAATGAGCAATGCCAATTTATCGCCCCAATAAGAATAGACAACGGTGTGTTCACTCAACAAAGCACGCAGTTCCGCCATCCGTTTTTGATTAGCTACCGAAGCCCGAAAAACCAGTAATGCTGCTGCCCAAACACGCCATTGCAGTGGATGTTTATAGACCGATTTAGCAATCCATTCTTTCAAAGCAAAACCCAACGGGCTTCGATTGAAAAGGCCCGCCATGAAAAGTCGCTTCTGATTTTTGGGATTAAATGAAAGAAATGGAGAATGAACCACCACATTGGAAGCTTGCGGACGAAATGAGCCTTCTCCATGCAACGGGAAAAGATGAACAACATCAAACGCTTCTGCCAAAAATGGCACCTCATTTTCCAAAAAGGTTTCTTTCAAACCATAAGGAAATGAATCAGTTAATACAATCAAGGTGTGATTTGTCGTTATCATAATGACATCTAAATCTCCACCACTGAATCAAAGGAAATGAATGATTTCGTGGGGAATAAATGATTTTTTTTTAGATCACATGAAAATCCATAACCGATGAGTCATTCTGTTATTAAAGGCATTTCATTGTGTCAGGTTCGTTTTGTTTTGTTGATACGTCCTTTCGGACGCCAGATTTCATTCAGAAGATGCCGGATGGCCATCAGCGGATGACTCCATATCATTCTCGGGCCGGCATATCGCATGACTTGCCGCATGCGTTCACGTTCCGAAGGTTTATAACAATGGACAGGACATGTTTTACATGTGGGTTTATTCGGTGCAAACGGACATTTCTGCAAGCGCACGAGGGCATAATCAACCAATTGTTGGCACTCCGCACACAATTCATCTGATGGGTGATGATGATCATGACAATAAATGCCGATCATGATCTTTATGGTCTGTTGTTCTCGTTCAATAGCCGTCATATTCCTCAACTTTAGCCGTTTCAAAACGACCTTCCAACCTACTTTTTCGGTCGTTTTTGCTCCAAAAAAAACAGGAAGGATTGTCATCAAGAACCTTTTTCCATTTCTTGTTTTAAATAAAAACCGGTAACCGATCGTTCGCATTGAATCAATTTTTCCGGTGTCCCTTGAAAAATTAATTCTCCGCCATCTACTCCACTATCAGGACCAAGATCAATGATATGATCGGCACATTTAATCACCTCTAAGTTATGTTCAATCACCACAACGGTATGTCCACGTTCAATCAATGCGGCAAAAGCATGCAACAATGTTTTAATGTCGTGAAAATGCAATCCCGTCGTTGGTTCATCAAACACAAACAACATGGGAGCCGTTTTTTCTTCGGCCAAAAAAGAAGCCAGTTTAACCCGTTGACTTTCACCGCCTGAAAGGGTGCTCGAGGATTGACCCAATTTAATGTAACCCAATCCAACATCCTGCAATGGTTTTAATCGCTTCACGATACGCTTTTCAGTCAATCCTTTGGACGATGAGAAAAATTCAATGGCCTGATTAACCGTCATTTCCAACACATCAAAAATAGAAGCCCCCTGATATTTTACTTCTAACACATCCGATTTGAACCGTTTACCATGACACTCGTCACAAATCAAGGTGATGTCAGCCATAAACTGCATTTCCACCGTGATCACGCCTTCGCCCTGACACGTTTCACAACGACCGCCTTCCACATTGAATGAGAACGTTGATGGCGTAAAGCCGAATTGTTTGGCTAATTGTTGCTCTGCAAACAAGCGTCGAATCTCATCATACGCTTTCAGATAAGTCACCGGATTGGAGCGCGAGGATTTTCCAATGGGATTTTGATCTACCAATTCAATATCGGAAATAAGATGCAAACTGCCGTTCATTTTCCCAAATGCGCCTGGGCGTTCTAAGGACGTTCCACCCAATTCTCGTTTCACGGCGGGATAAAAAATGCCTTTTACAAGCGATGATTTGCCACTGCCGCTGACACCGGTCACCACCGTCAACACATTGAGTGGAAAACGCACGTTGATGAATTTCAAGTTGTTCTCGGCAGCTCCTTCTATTTCAATATAGTTGTGCCATTTACGACGATATGCGGGAACGTCAATCTTTTCGTGGCCGGTTAAATAGCGAAGCGTAAAAGAGTTAGACGACTTTTCGACCATTTCCTTGCGCACAGGCATCGGCGAAGCAAGCACAATCTCGCCTCCCAATCTACCGGCTCCAGGTCCCAAATCGATAATATAATCAGCCGCTTCCATGATAGCCTTGTCATGTTCCACGACTACCACCGTATTGCCCAAATCTCTTAATTGATGCAATACTTTGATTAATAGATTCGTGTCACGTGAATGCAACCCAATGCTTGGCTCATCCAAAATGTATAAAGAGCCAACTAAACTGCTGCCCAACGAAGTCGCCAGATTAATCCGTTGACTTTCGCCACCTGACAACGTATTGGATAGTCGATTCAGCGTCAGATATCCCAAACCGACATCCAATAAAAACTGAATGCGATTCATGATTTCCACCATTAATCGTTTCGTGATCAGTTGTTCTTGTTGGTCAAGATTTAAAGTCACAAAAAATTCTTTCAACTCTCGAATGGATAAATCAACCAATTCGGTGATCGATCGTCCTCCCACTTTGACCCATTGTGCTTGTTTTTTCAGTCGGGTTCCATTGCATTCGGGACAAACTGTTTTTCCTCGATAGCGTGACAGCAGAACACGATATTGAATTTTATATTGATTTTCTTCCAAAAAACGAAAAAAAGATCGAATACCTTGAAAAGAGGAACATCCATCCCACAATAAAGCTTTTTCGGCATTACTCAATTGAAAATAAGGACGATGAATCGGGAAACCTACTTCGGAAGCGCCGCGTATCACCTGTTGTTTCCACTCGCTCATCACTTCACCACGCCAGCAGGCAACAGCATCTTCATAAACAGACAATTGTTTGTTGGGAATAACCAAGTTTTCATCTATGCCGATAACGCGACCAAAGCCTTCGCACACCGGACAAGCCCCCAGTGGGTTGTTGAAACTAAAAAGCTGTTCGGATGGTTCTTCAAACGTCATGCCATCTGCTTCAAAAGCTTTTGAAAAAAGATAAGACTGAACGGTGTCTTCTTGTTGCACTTCAACAACACACGTGTTTTTTCCTTCAAAAAAAGCTGTTTCGACCGAATCGGCCAGCCGATTTTTCATTGATTCATCGTCCGTCACTTCCAAACGATCAATCACCAACAGCATAGCGACATGCTCATCAATTTTCTTCTCATTCAGCAAATCGTTGATCCGAACATAGCGTTCACCGTATTTTACCCGCGAAAATCCTTGAGAACGGAGCAATTCCAATTGTTGATGCCACGTACGGTCATGATGCAACTGAATAGGAGCCAGCACCATCATCATCGAATGCACAGGCAATTGTTCGGCAAATGCCACGACATCCTCAACCGTATGTTTTTTCACTTCAACGCCCGACACAGGTGAAAACGTCTTTCCGATCCTCGCAAACAACAATTTGATATAGTCATAAATTTCAGTAGAAGTTCCGACTGTCGAACGTGGATTGCGGGTATTTACTTTTTGTTGAATTGCAATGGCCGGTGGAAGTCCTTTAATAAAATCCACCTCAGGCTTACTCATGCGACCCAAAAACTGTCGTGCATAAGCCGAAAGACTTTCCACATAACGACGTTGCCCTTCAGCATACAATGTATCAAAAGCAAGCGAAGATTTTCCCGAACCCGACAAACCGGTGATGACAACCAACGCATTGCGCGGAATTTCTACCGAAACGTTTTTTAAGTTATTGACGCGTGCGCCATGAATCGAAATATTTTCCTCTGAACTCATACCATCAAACTGACAAAACGATTAATNTACAAAGGTAGAGATAAATTGGCGTTTATCCATTGACGGCCAATTCAAAAATACCATGCGCCGAGCTTCGCCTCACCATGTGTCGAGTGCATTATCAGTCAACAACAAGAACAAAAGCAGCTCATCATCTTGGTCGCAATTGGCCAAAAAGCAACGGACAACATGCGAAAACCATTTTTGAGCTCCACTTTCAGGAATAACCGTAGTACAGCAAACATCATGAAACGAGCTGAAAATTAATGTGCTATTCCCGACATGATCTAATCATAAAAAATGCATTATCTTTGAACAAACTTAAAATGATTACACCATGCAAAAAATGTACAACGAATTCAAAGAATTTGCTTTGAAAGGAAATTTAGTGGACATGGCCATTGCTTTTGTGATGGGTGCTGCATTTGGAAAATTGGTCACCGGTTTTATTGATGGGATCATCATGCCCATTATCGGACAACTCACATCGGGAGTTGATTTTTCTTCGCTTAAAATTGTTTTATCTGCTGCACAACATAATGCAGCCGGTGTTGTTACAAAACCTGAAGCAGCCATTCGTTACGGAGAGTTTATTACCATTTTCATCGACTTTCTCACGGTGGCATTCGTCATGTTTTTGGTCATTAAAGCCATGAACAAATTAAAAAAGAAAGAAGATGCCAAACCTGTTGCTCCGCCAGCACCGACGGCAACTGAAACGTTATTGAAAGAAATCAGAGACTTGCTGAAAGATCAACCTGTAAAGAACGGACAAGGAAGCAACGCGTAATGCAGCAGTGTGAGAAAGAATCACAAAAAAAGAGGCTATTGATCTGATAGCCTCTTTTTATTTTAAAAGGAAAATCCTTTATTTTTCTATACTTAACAAAGCACCGGTGGACGGGTCGATGTGAATCTTCACCGGATTCTTGCCAAACAAGGAAGACGGAAGCGCTTGAACAGAGCCAAATTGAGCCATCGTCACCGTAGCTCTGGCAATGACATTTCCCGATGGATCGTTGAGGGTCACCAACGCTTTGCCCGGAAGGCGATAAAACAACGCATTGTCGCCACCTCGATCACTTCCCGAAGATGGTTTTGGAGTGGTTGCATCTTTCACATTGAGATAATAAGGTTGACCGCTTAAATCGGTGCGACCAACCACCCCGTTTTCATTGGAAAGACGAAACAATACTTCATTGTTCACTTCTTGTGCAGGAATAATTTCATACGTCACGGTAGTCGGAATGGCCACTGTTTTTCCCACAAACAATTCCATTAAATCATTTTCCGATTGATCCATCTGAGCCAGCATCTCTTTGAGAGCAGCACCATCAGGCACTTTATCCAGATTTCCGGTGATCAGACTGATGCGACTGTCACGCAAATTATATATCTGCTTGGCTGCCACTTCAGCCATACGAGCAATGGAATTGGCTTGTAACAAATCTTCCGTTAAAATCAAATTATTGAATTCCAAATTAGGTTTTGCGGGTGGATTTGAAGCCGAAAGATCCACCGGCACCGGAACTGTTTCCGAAGGCACATTCAAGCCGCATAACAATCCATTGGGAGTTAACGACACGTATGAAATGGACGAAGCAGGATCAGGTTTGATAAAAAATGTATTTTGCTCGTCAGGAATCGGTTTTGTTAAAATTTTCACATCCTGCACTGACCATTGAACACTGTTTTTAGTGATCACATCCCGCGTGCCAAGATACCGTTCTGTATATTGATAATAGGGACCAACCAAACGAATGGTTTTTACTGCTTTGATTTGAACCACAATCTCAGTTTTGGGCAAACTGTACGTAATTCCGTTTGCAATGAATGAGCGATCGCGACTACTGCTTTGTGCGTGAGTCGATGCTACAAAAAGAGTTGCTAAGAAGAGACTTAAAAATAGTGATTTCATACGATTTTTTTATTTTTTAACAGTAAAGATAGATCGAACTAGCTGAATAACCACCGACTTACGTCTTGTTTGATGACTCGTTTCATGGTTGTATTACGTTGCAAATGGATGGCACTCGAAAAAGAGACTTTGAACAAGAGAAGCATCTTTGGTTGCCAGATAACAATCAGCAAATATAGAAAAAAAATTGGCTTGAGCAGACTTGCTCCTTATAATTTAACTCCATCTGAGCTGCTCTTCAAATTGTGACCTCCTGCGGTGAGCCGAAAAATAAGCGAGAGATGAGTTTTGCTGTTTTTGTATCCTTTTTTGGTGTCAAGACACAAAAGTTGGAAAGTTTAGAACAAAATTCCATGCTGCAGCTTTGATTCACCATTCCTGTTCGCTTTTGGATATGTTTTTTGAGAGTGGATAAGGTCTAAAGAAGATTCAACCCTAAAGCCAACAGAATATTTTCAAGGATCATGAATCTAATCCCATGTTGTTTCAATGTTTGTTGAGAAAGTAATTTTATCTCCATTCATTCTAAACTTCAATCCATCGTCACGTGTTATACAATTTGTGAAACGCTTCACCCAGAAAATCAATTAACGTGCCGGCTGTCAAAAATTCCTGTGCGTAGGTTTCAACAGCCAAATCACCTGCCAATCCATGGAGATATACTCCCAGACGCGCAGCATCAAAAGGTTCATAGCCTTGTGCCAATAATGCCAGAATAATGCCTGTCAATGCATCACCGCTGCCGGCAGTTGCCATGCCAGGATTGCCGGTTGAATTGAACCACACCTCCCCGACTGTGTTGATAACAGCCGAATAAGCGCCCTTCAGTACCACGATGCATTGATGATCCACAGCCCATTGACGCGCATTTTCAAGTCGTTCCATGCTGGTGGACGATTTGCCTGCCATACGATCAAACTCAATAGGATGTGGAGTCACAATAGCATTTGTAGTCAATAAACTGCTCCAATCAGGATGCAAAGCTAAAGCATTCAGCGCATCAGCATCCAACACCATGGGACAAACGGCATTGGTCAACAACTCTTCCATTGCCTTGATGGTTTGAATGAGTACCCAATCCACACCCAATACCGATGGCATTCACTTTCTCACTGACATTGATGTGAGTTACGCGTTCGTCATGTTGATCAGCCGCCACCATCGCTTCCGGTAAGACTGTGTGCAAAACAGCCTCTCCGCCGGCAGGCAAATGAACGGTCAGAAGACCGGCACCGCTATGCAAACAAGCTTTGGAAGCCAACACAACCGCTCCAATTTTTCCACGACTTCCGCCAATCATCAACGCATGTCCAAAATTTCCTTTGTGAGCAAATTTCGATCGTTTACGCAACATTCCTATCGCAGCCGAAAGATCAGTCATATAATAAGCTGTTTCGGCATTGTTAATGGCCTCCATACTTAATCCAATGTCCAGCAAATGCCATTCTCCGATGATTTCTTCATGTTCGGCAAAAAGAAAAGAGAGTTTTGGCAATTGAAAAGTCAACGTGTATGTTGCATGGATACACAAATCGGGATCAACCACAAAAGAGGCATCTGCCGATAAACCAGAAGGAATATCGATGGAAACGACTGTGGCACCGGAATTGTTGATCATGGAAACACAGTGTGCAATAATGCCTTGTAACGGACGATTTAATCCTGATCCGAACAAACCGTCGATGACCCAATCGGAAGCCTTGATCTCCACGTTGGTACTATCGCTGAGCACTTCAATACATTCCACATTCGGCAAAGCCATCAAATCGTTCTTGGCCTGCTGACACGTTTCCGAAAGGGTAACGTGATGATGACAAAAATAGGTAGTCACCGAATAACCTTCTCCGATTAAATTTTTTGCAATGGCAAGAGCATCTCCTCCATTGTTTCCATTTCCGGCCAACACCACCACATGCGTTCCTAAAGGAAGTCTTTTCAACAACCAATGGGTGGCCACTGAAGCAGCACGTTGCATCAATTCGTAATCAGAAATGGAATTCACTTCCATGGTGTACGCATCCACTTTCCGGATGGCATTAGCAGATAATATCTTCATAACAGGCTTTTTTATCAGACGCCTTCATGATGTTGAACGGTCAAACGATCGTTCTTGCAGGCTGTCAGTCGTTGTTAACAGATGTTTTGTTACAAAGATAAAACAGATTTATAAAATTCCAACCGTTGTGTTTCAAAAGAATCAGGGAATTCGAAGAACAACAGGTTGACAATCTTCATCGGTCAGAGTCAACATTTCATGACAGCTCCTTTGAATCACGATTTTCTCTTACCCTGCAGCAAAAGATGAACAGCTTCATCCATGGAGCCGGCTTTGATGACCGAATGCGCATTGACAAAAAAGATTTCATCCGCATTTTCAATCGTGTTTAACCGATGTGCGATCACAATTCGGGTGGTCGATTGAGGCAGTTTTCTCAAAATCGTTTCCAATAATTGCTCCGTCATGGTATCAATATTGGCGGTGGCCTCATCAAGAATCAACAATTCAGGTTGGCGCAACACCACGCGAATGAAGGCAATCAATTGCTTTTGACCTAGACTGATACTTTCACCTGCCGATTGAATGGGCGTTTCTAATCCTTTTTCAAAGCGACTCAATAAATCACTTAACCCGGCATCTTGCAATAAATGCAACAATTCGAGATCTGAAAGATCCTGATAAAGAGCATTCCCATACAAAATGTTTTCTCTTAACGAGCCGGTAAAAAGGATAGGATCTTGTAAGATGACGCCAATTTTCTGACTACGAATCTCCACAGGCATGGATCGAAGATCGACGCCGTCAAAGAAAATGGTTCCTTCCGTTGGATCGTACAAGCGCGATATCAACGAAGCAGTCGTTGTTTTGCCTCCGCCCGTGGGGCCGACAAAGGCGTACGTTTTGCCTCGTTCCAAATCAAAACTCACATCATGAAGCACTTCTTCCCCATTAGGATATGAAAAGGAGACATGACGAAAAGACAATAAGCACGATGAATTTTCGCGCATCGAAGTTGGATAGAGCGGTAAATTGCTTTCTAATCGGATGATTTGAGCAATTCGATCCCATCCGGCCAACGCTGTTTGAAAATTTGCCCATAGCACAGCCAGTTGTCGAAGAGGATTGTAAAATTGCGTTACATAAGCCAAAAAGCTGATCAACAAACCAATGGAAAATTGCCCGATGCTAATCAGATAAATACCAAAAGCCAACACAATCAGTTGACCAAAATTTGAAAACAAGGTGTAAACCGGCATAAAAACCATGTTGGCAATTCCTGATCGAACGGTTTTCCGATAATTTTCACGGTTGACCTCGTCAAAACGTTCTTTGAAATAATCCCTCCGATTAAATGCAACAATCACTTTGAAATTCTGCAAACTTTCCTGTACTTCAGCACTTAGCAACCCGGTTGTTCTCAACGCTTCTCTATTTCGATCTTTTACCCAATGCGAGAGACTTCTGGTGTAAATCCACAACAAAACAGCAGGTGATAAGGTAGCCAACCCAAGCCTCCAATCAATGGCAAGTAAAAAAACGGCTGCACCCGTCATGGTAAAAATACTACTCATAAACTGCACAAATGACTGCGAAAAAAATTGATTGATCTTATCCGTATCGTTATTGAGGCGCGAAATCAAATCGCCCGCTTTGTTTTGATGAAAAAATTCGATGGGAAGTTCTTGCAACTTATTGAAAAGCCGATTTCGCAGACTAAAAAGCATCTTTTGACCCACTCTACCCATTAATTGAGCTTGTGCATAGCCACTGAAAAACGCCAAGATAAAAACAATAAGTAGCAACACAGCCGAACGAATGACTCCGTCATACTGTTTGGTGACAATGTATCGATCGACGGCATGACCAATTAAATAGGGACTGATCAAGGTCAATCCGGCATTGATCAAAATAAACAACAGCGCAACGTAAAGATTTCGACGCTCTTCATCAAGCAACGTCAGCAATCGCCGAAACGTTCCGAAAGCACCCTTGTTTTCAGGCTCATGCTGATCGGCCGACAAATTCAACCGATAATGGATTGGCTCTTCCTTTATTTGATCAGGAACGGATGGAACTCGTTTCATAAGTTTGAATACTCTTCTGCGAATTAAACAATTGCACATACTCCGGACTGGATTGCATCAACGCATCGTGAATCCCTTCAGCCAACANTTCGCCTTCTTCCAACAAAATGATATGATCAAAATCACGAATGGGCGCAATCTTTTGAGTCACCACCAACAACGTAAGATCCGGATAATTTTTTGAAATGTTCTCTAAAATCTTGCGTTCCGTGTGCAAATCAACCCGTGCCGTAAAATCATCCAGCAGCAAAATGGCAGGATTTAACGCCAACGCTCTTGCCAGCATAATGCGTTGCTTTTGACCACCCGACAAACTGGTGCCTCGTTCACTGACCATCGTTTCCAAACCCAGTGGCAACCCTTGTATAAAATCATGCAATTCAGCCGTCTCAATCGCCTTCATCATGGCCTCGTCCGTAATGCTGGCGTTGAAAGCAATATTTTCGCGTAAAGTCATGTTAAACAAAACACTATCTTGAAAAACAGCGCTGATTTGATGCTGCAATGACAGTGGATCAATCGTTTTCAGGTCAATGCCGTCAAACAGAATCGTTCCTTGAATGGGTTCAATCAAACCAATCAATAAATAGACTAATTGCGTTTTGCCGGCTGCTGTCGGCCCAATAATGGCTGTTCGTTCGCCGGCACGAATAGTCAGTGAAATATGCTTCAACACGGGATGATCTCCGTAACACACATAAACGTCGTTCAAAGCGATGTTTCCTTTTAAATGAGCCTGAAGCTGACCTTGTTGAGCCGTTTCTTCAGCCTTCAGCACCTGTTCAATGCGACCGTACGCAACGGACGCCTGCACAACAAAGTTGCTGATAAAACCAATCACAATGATAGGAAAAACCAACAATGAAAGGTATGAATTGAACGCAGCAAAATTGCCCAACGACATGCTGCCATGAATAACAAAATGACCTCCAACCCTAAAATAACAAGAGTTGCCAAATTACTGATAAACAACACCATGGGAATGAGCACCGCAAAAAGCCGAAGAATGGCTATACCAATGTTTCGAGATTGAGTGTTGGCATCGAGAAATTTTTCATATTCAACCATTTGAGCATTCAAAACCCGAATTAAAGCGGCTCCTAAAATACTTTCATTGATGATCTTATTCAACCGATCAATCAATTCACGATTCATTTTGAACAACGTTCTGACCTTTTTCATCACCAGCCAAAAGGTGACGCCTATCAACGGAATAATCATTAACACCATCGTCGCTAATTTCCAATCAATTGAAATTAACAAAAAAGNGGCTCCAACGATAATGAAAACCGACGAAACAAGCGAAACAATGGCCGTTGAAACAAACATTTTCACAGAATCAACGTCAGAAGTCAGGTTGGTCAACAACTTCGACGGATTGGCTTGCTGAATAAAGGCATAACGTTGACGAGAAATTTTGTCAATGATCCTGGCTCGAAGATCTCGTGCCACTCTTTCGGAAGCAATCGTTTGTAAAATTCCTTGGAAAAAAGTGAAAACTAAAATAATCAACGAAGCACCGACAAATTCCCATACCACTTTGGGATAGGAAAAAGAGCCTTTGGAAAAGTCATCAATGGCATGCGCAATGATTTTTGGAATGATTAAATTGACGCCATTGCTCAGCAAAGCAAACGTTATTAAAATAACTAAGAGCAGTTTATACGGTTTCAACAACGTCATCAGTGACGGTTTGTTTTTTTTCTCGGATCCGATCGAATGGGTATTCTTTTTCCTCATAGCCACATCAATTGTCGCTTTGCAAAATAAAATGCAAAGGTAAGCATAAAAGTGCCGCTCACCCTGTTCCACCCTCGTTGCCTGAAGAAAACCGCAAGCAGACCCAAAGAACTGATGACCATAAACGTTAGCTCATTCCCATTTATCTTTGGCTTTCGCATCCGCTTTGGTTTGCCACTGCATGTTGTCGGGAGAGTCACTACCGCCTTTTTTCAACGGAACAATGTGATCAATCACATATCCGGGACGGCCATGAGGATAGCCCGTTCTAACCATAAATTCATGACGGGCGCTGCTGCTCCGTTTAATGCGACCATGCTTATCTCGGCTGACACCCGATGCATAGGTTGTTTTGTGCCTTCCCGATGTAAAGTGATACGGATGACGAGATGAATATCCCGCGTTTCGGGACGAATGGTAGTGAGATTGACTTCTTTTGGAAAAAGACGCATGATAGGTTCGTGGATGATAGGATGAAGAACGCGTGTAATGCATCGTTGTGTGACTTCTTCCATACGTCCTGCGCGCATCGACCGAATGGGTAACGCCCAAAAACAATCCAAAAATCAGAATAAAATAAAACAAAAATCGCTGTTTCATGGCTTTAACGTTTAGTGATCACTCAATCTAAATAAATTGACTCAATTGAATAACGAAGTTGTAAGAAGTGACTCCCCTGCAGAAAAGTCGGAGCCAACAGTGAAAGTTTTAAATGGTTTCGTTTACTCACATCGTATGATTAGTCAAAATAGGGGGTCATTGTTCAATTCAGGAAATTGGATTTTCCCTTTGTCATCCACTTTCCATTGTGGAGCTTCAACGCTGTCAAATACTTTAAAACCAATATCTAAACTATGATTTTCGAGCGTTTCTTCGTTATCGAGATTGTTCGCTCTGATAAAATCTTGTAGTTCTCGTAAATTGTTGAATTGTGGTATTGGGTTGGTTTCAGTGCCAATCACTGTGAATCCTGCTTTAATAAATTCTTCCATTGTCTGAATCTTGATTTTAGGATTGATAGGATTGTATTTAGGATTAAATACTTTCTGGTATTGCAAACTATTTGCTCCGAAATGGATAAGCAAACCAAATGTTTTACAAATTTGCGGTTAGGCGGAAATTCGGAGGACAAAACTGTCAACCTGTACTACACTTGAATAGAAGCACAAATCTCCAAGTTTGCACGTCACCCCGCCTGACGCAAAACCCGTGTTGTGTGCAAGTGTTTTGTCAACCATTAAAGTTTGATTCGGCTTTTATTAACAGTTCTTTCAAAACGTCCGAGTGCTTTTTTATGTCGCCTTTGCTAAGTCGTAAACGATAATTACCCCAGCGATTGTCGTAACCCATTTCCTCAATTTCGGCTTTTTCAATTATTTCATCAATCTCTGTGGACTTTGGAAGTTTAAGTTCAAGGCGCATATAATTTTTCTTGGGTCTACATATCGCAAAATTGTTTGCTTGTCCGTTTATAGCAAGTCCTATATAAAATTTATTGTATTTTAAAGTGAAACCAGGTTTAAAACTATTTACAATTTCAAGAATTTCATCAGCCATTTTTACTGTCATTTCTGAACCTCTATTTAACCAATAGTCACGATTTGTCACGGCTTGAACTTCTTCATCCTCTTCAACAAGTCCAAGTGGCATTTCGTCAAGAACTTTTGTAAATACAAGTCCAATTTCATTTCCAAACTTAAATGCGTTCATTTGAATCGCAATTAGTGGAATGAAACCATTGAATAAACCGATAACATTTAAAAACCTGCTTGTAATGTCTTCGGCAATAATAACTGCACAATGGTCGTACTGTGGATATCTTTTCTTTTCAATGTCCCAGTACTCAATTGTCCGAATAATATGACTTTCATCTGTCTTGCCAAGTTGAATTTCAATTTCGTATCGTCTGTTCGTGTCAGGGTCTTGCATTAAAAGGTCTAACCGTCCTGAACGAGGTTGTACTCGTTCTTTGTCTTTAAGAACTAGGTCTCCAAGTCCAATTATTGCTGGGTCTTCGGCAATTTTTTCCTGAATCATTTTCTCCGTGATTTCGGGATGATTCTTAATGTCTATTTTTTCAGGTCTAAATATTTTTGCCATATTTTATTTTGTCGTTAAACATTGCACATAACGGCCAACGGCTTGGCGTAGTGGCAGATTTTTAGCACTAAAGTTCAATCGAAGAACTGCACTTGAACCTACCACAAAACTGTCATACGAAGCACTACACCCGCCATTACGCCAAACCGCTGTTGTGCGTTCGGTGTTCTTCTTTCGTTCTGATTGTCTGTCGGTTGTGCGTTGGAACAGATACACTCTTTGCCAAGTTTTGGCTTGTGGGTCGGCTTGTGTGACTTGGCAATGTGTGTGGCTGTTTGCGTGGACTGTCATTTTCTATTTATTCCTATTTAATCTCCTTGCCGAAAGCTTCTTCCAAATGCTATCCGCAAGTTTTATTTCTTTATCCGTAAAGCCGTAACCGTCTTTCAGAATCTGCTTATTGGTGATTTTTAAAATTTCGTCAATGCTTTTTTTCTCTCGCATCATTTTGTCAATGGTTGAAAGCAAATCAGCGTTTTCTATTTGATAGGGGAGCAGTATTTTCTCTGCTTCGCTTGGCATTAGTTCCAAAACTCCACCGCCATAACTGCGACCAACAATTTCAGAAAAAGCCAAAGACAATGAATTGTAAAAACTGGCTATGAAGGCGTTTTTGTCCGTGTCTTTTTTCATAAATACACGGTGCATTGTGTCGGTAGTATATGCGTTTGCTTCATTCAGAATCAAACGAGGATAGAGGTTGTTTCTACGAATGAACAGTGCATCAGAAAGTTTGATGGAAGGAATGACAAACCAATCATCACGAATGCCTGTTTTGTAGCCTTTGTTAACGCCCATTGATTCACCCATACTAATGTATGAGTTCGCCCCTTTGTGTCCGTTGATTTTTTCTTTGGCTGGAAATACCAATAAATGGGCTTTTGCCTTGGTTTGTCTGTTAAGTTTCCAATCCCTTTCCGTAAAAATTACGCTGTTTACCTGAACACTTCTGCCAACCATTGGCTTTGCGTATTCTTTTAGGTCGTAGGCTTCTACAACGTGTAAAGGAACCGTGAAATAATCATTTGCACCTGTAGTAATGCCAACTTCTACACTGGCATAATTACTAATTGTCGGAACTTTTCGTTTTTTGGCAATCTGTTCCAAAAAGTCAATTTCTTCTTGTTCCAAAAAGTAATAAGTCCATTTATTTGACTTGAAATCTATTTTTTTGGAAGGACTTTTCAGGATGTTTACATCCAATGTTGAAAGGTCGGAAGCGTCTTTTAATTCAAGGTGTTCAATTAAATGTGAATCGCTTCCGTTTTTCTCACAGAGCAATAAAACAACTTCTTGCTGAATATCAGGAAACACCAATTTCTCAAAAGAAATGATATTGATTTTATTGTAGAAATGAGCCAAAAACTCACGGAGTTGTTGAGCATAAGATACCTGCAACAATTCAGCAGGAATTACAAAACCTATTTTACCTTTTTCTTTGAGCAATAAACTTGAACCAACTACAAAGGAAACCCAAGCATTGGTCAGTTTTGAATATTTTAGTTTAGCGCGATTGAAAACTTTGATGGCTTCATTTTGTTGTTCTTCCTGAAAATATTGATAGCGTATGTAAGGCGGGTTGCCAACCACTAAATCAAATTTTTGAGTGGTTTCATTGCAATACAAATGAAAGTCTGTGTTGATTACATTCTTGTTATTGAGTTTAATCTTTTCCGCTTTTTCTGCTTCAACATCATCAAATTCAATGGCTGTTACTGATTTGAATTTATGGTTGTTCTCTTTCAATTGTTCGAGAAAAACTCCATCACCACAACTTGGTTCTAAAATTTCATAGTCTGAACTTCCATTGATGCCCCATTTCAAAATGAATGCAGCAATTGGCTCGGGTGTGTAAAATCCACCTCTCAATTTCTCGGCTGTTGCGTTCTTAATTAGCTTCATACAATTCTTTGATTAATGGGATTAATGAATCTTCACTACCTAAATCGTATAGTTTAGCCAATAGCTTTTCTAGGTTGGCTTTCTCCCTTACAAATTGCCCTTGCAGTGGAGTTAAAGCCCTTTTATTTCCTGCATTTGCATCTATTTGGTCGTAGATGCCGATTAATTCTTTTTGAGTTTCTACGATTTTGTCGTGAAGTTCTTTTTGTTTTGTGTCTGAAAAATCAATCTTTCTGATAGGTAAATTTTTCAAAACCTTTGTTCCTCTTGCTATGTAGCCACCTCTGAAAACTTCGCCATACAAAGCACTAAACCACTCCAAATATTTTGAGTTGAGAATGGCTTGAATGTAGTAAATGGAGTAGTCGGAAGTTGTTGGAATTGCAACTACACAATAACCTGCTGTTCCACCTGATGAAATCAAAGTTCCGTGAACATCTATTGCGTATTTATCGCCAACGGAAAGAACACCAACAATAATTTTCGAAGGTAGTCCGCAACTATCCAAACTTTGATGTCTGCCGTATCTGTGCCATTCATTTTTCGTTTTTGGCTCAGGCTTAATATCACGTTTCGGATTATTTAATATGGCTTTATGATTTTGTAAATAGTCATAAGCCAAAGGGAATTTCTTTTGGATAGTCGTTAAAGGAATTATGTCAACACCTGTTTTTGTTGTCAAGTAAGGATAAATTACCCTTGCATTCGGTTTGAAAGTTCTGTAAGTGTATAAATTATCTTCGCCTGATGAAGTTTGAAAGTACGGTTTCGTTATTTCCTTTTCAATCTTGTAATCAACTCCTTTTTTTGTGAAATAGAAATGTTTCTTATCCTCTTTAGTTGGTGTGAAAATATAAACATCATTTGCACTGGTCTGAATCCCATTGAAAATATTGTCGCTTCCAACCAAATCATTAAGTTTTACACTTTGAGAAACGATTTTATTGTAAACATTGGTCAGTTCGGGTGGAACTAAAACCCAAACTTCACTATCTAATTCATTCGTTTTCTTTGAACCGTATTTTGCGGCTTCAGGTTCTCTTACTTTCCAACTTTTAAGGCTTCTTACTTCCGCATATTGGAAAGTCTTTTGAGGTTTCTTGTTCAGAATTAGTAAACAAGTGTAGGTCGTTTTGTCTGCAAAAACCTGATTGGCTCCAAATGAAACGATTGAATGTAAATACTCTTTGTCTGCAAGTAACTCACGAAGTTTTTTACCTGCTCCAACTTTTGTAAACTTGCTGGGAACTANATATCCCAAAATTCCATCATCAGCCAACAAATTGATTCCTTGTTCAAGGAAAAGGAAATNTTTGTCAAACTGCTTATAAGCAGAATTGAAATTCGACTTGTAAAGAGGCAATTCAAGCGGAGTAATATTTTTCATATCCTCCGATTTCATATAAGGCGGAT
>JGI24721J44947_10004030_pt1 | contig 20577 bp, 17 predicted proteins | sample YelNatPaOPGAMG01_FD_44947 | JGI IMG/M metagenome (IMG submission 44947) | reverse complement strand
CCTTTCCAGCTGGATCGACCCCGACTGGAGAAATCCTACAGATCTTATTGTAATTGACTATATGTTGACTGCTTGGACCAACTTCGCAAAAACGGGTGACCCGAGCACAACAAATGTTAAATGGGATCCTTACACTAGTACAAACGATAAGTATCTGTACATTACTGAATCTCCATCGATGAGGACAGGCATAAACACTGGGTTTTAAGCTAATATGATTCCTTGGGGCCCCTTTGGCCTTACAACTGAGAAAATATGCTAACTTGCCCCCCGTAGGCAGCATGGAAGGGGTAGGTGTTGACCCGAGAGGGGGGGCACCTGCCGCCATGCTGTCTATTGTGTGGGGAGGTAAATCTCTGAAAGGGGGGTTTAAGTTATGAGGTATCGGTGTAGGGGTTTTTGGTTATTTTTCTTGGTTTTGGTTTTTGGTTTATTTCAGTTGAGTGGTTGTGGAGGGGGAGACAACTACAGTAATCCTTTGAAGGGTGTTTTTGTGGATGCGCCGGTTCAGGGGATTACGTACCGGACGGCGAGCTGTACGGGGACGACAGATGCCCAGGGGCGTTTTGAGTATTATCCTGGGGAGACGGTTACTTTTTCCATTGGTAATCTCTCTTTAGGGAGTGCGAAGGGGGCTGCCCAGGTGACGCCGGTGGATATAGTTCCGGGGGGTAGTGCTACGGATCAGCGGGTGGTGAACATGCTGGTTTTCCTCCAGACCCTTGATGAGGATGGGGATTTAAATAACGGTATCCAGATTAACACGGCGACGGCGGGGATTGTTTCGGCTAATGCCTCCAAGATCAATTTCAATCAGACCACGGCTGCTTTTCAGGCTGATACTAACATTACGGGTCTTTTAGCTTCTTTGAATACGGCGGGTGTGTTTACGGATGCCTCGGTTAGGGGGGCGAGGGTCCTTCGGAGTGCCGATGAGGCTAAGGCTCATTTTACCAGGGCAACGAGTGAACGCAAAATCGTTACCACCAAATACGGACAGGTAAGTGGATATGCGGACGGAGATTTTTGGATCTGGTTAGGTATTCCTTACGCCAAGCCTCCAGTTGGTGAACTGCGCTTTGCTGATCCCCAGGACCCATCATCTCTGTCCTACGTTTTAGAAGCTACCGATTTGCGTGACGCCTGCCCTCAAATCGCCACTACTTTTGGCAATAAAACAAGCCTCACAGAGGACTGTCTTTATCTCAATATCTTTCGCCCGAAAGAAGGCTCCGGACCTTTCCCCGTAATGGTCTGGATTCATGGTGGGGCCTTCATTCTGGGTCATGGTGGGGAGTCTGCCTATCTGAACCCCGCTTTAGTTAAAGAAGGTGTTATAGTGGTAACCTTCAATTATCGGCTCGGTACTTTAGGTTTCCTTACCCATGCCGCCTTAGGAGATGAAAGCGGCAATTACGGTCTAAAGGATCAAGTACAAGCCCTAAAATGGGTAAAGGAGAATATCTCCACATTCGGTGGGGATCCCGACAACGTAACCATCTTTGGCGAATCCGCCGGTGGCCATAGCGTTCTATCACTTCTTGCTTCTCCAAAAGCCAAAGGGCTATTCCACAAAGCCATCATCCAAAGTGGTGGGTACAATCCCACACAAATTTCCACAGCAAATGCAAGGGCGGTTTTCTGGAACCCGATTGTAAGCCAGCTTTGCCCGAATGCGCAAACATCAAACGAAATACAAAGCTGCCTCCGAAACAAATCGGTATTAGAAATTCTCACCGCCCAGGGTAGTGTATGGCCAATCCCCAGTTATGGCTCGAGTTTCCTCCCCAAATCTTACGAAGAGGCCATAAAAAGCGGGAATTTCAATAAAGTACCCGTGATTATAGGTAACAACCTCGATGAGGGTACACTGTTCACCGGGCTCGATATAATTAATAAACTCTATACCGGCAAGGGGAGTTACTACGAGACGGAGAATGACTATCGAGGCATCACCAACCTCAATTATGGAGTACCTGCTTTAATGGCTACGGATGACCGAGTGCCGTTTAATCTGTACAACCCCATTGCAGACCTATACCTTGCCGATTATGCCCCCTCATCCAATCATAGGTATCGCCGTGCCATTTCCGATCTCGGCGGTGACTGGAGATTTGCATGTAACTCTCTTAGACTCGCTAATTACATGACCCAAAATGGCTCAACAGTTTTCAAATACTGGTTCGCCGACCGCACTTCCGCCCAGATACCGGCCACTCCAGGTGGAACTACCTTGACAACAAGCATCGCCGCCATATTGTTTAACTACGCCAAGGTCCCCTACGCCTTTACGGATCCCTTCAGCATGGGGGCCATGCACTCTAATGAAATTCAGTATATATTTGGAAAGGTAGAGGAGCGGGGAGGAACACAAGCCCAAATATCCCTCTCATCGGCTATGACCAAGTACTGGGCTCAATTCGCCAAATCCGGGAGTCCGACCTACACAGGCGGTGTCAGCTGGAATGCCTTCACAGCCAGTAACCCGTTCATTCTGAGACTCGAATCTCCAACACCGCTGGCGAGCAGCTCTACTGCCTTCAGTGCAGAGCATAAATGCGCATGCTGGAATGGAATTTGGGACAATAAAAATATGAACAGTTGCCAATAAATAGCAAAAGTTTGTGAGATTCCGCGGTCCGGAAGGAAGAATCTTCCGGACCGCTCTGTTTGTTTGGAAAGGGGTCAATTGCAAGATCTTTTCTCTAACACCAGTCGAAAGGGTAGGAAAGCCCGAAGAGGTTGCCTCGGCCGTTCTTTTCCTGCGCTCTGAAGCTGCCTCTTTCAGTACCGGGAAAGAAATAGTAACGGCAGAAGACCAGGGCATCCACACGCAAATAAGGATACTATTCCTCCACCCCTCTTCTAAAGACCCGTGTCACCCGGAGAACCTCCTCAATGGTCGTGATGCCGTTCAATACCTTCTGCACCCCATCCTGGAGGAGATTTCTCATCCCCCGAGAGAGGGCAAGGGTATTTATCTGATTGGCATCAGAGGTTGAAAGAACTAGCTTTTTTATAGGTTCATCCATAACCAGGATTTCGAATATACCGGTCCGCCCCAGGTAGCCTGTATGCATACACTGTAGGCACCCTCTCTTCCGGTATAACTTCCTGCCCTCTAATTTCTCCGGGGTAAGGCCAATTTTTGTGAGAGATTCCGGTTCCGGCATATACAGTTCACGGCAGCGTGGACAGAGCACCCTAACCAACCTTTGGGCTACGATAGCGATGACGGAAGAGGTCACGAGGTAAGGTTCTATACCCATATCGATGAGACGTGTTACCGCACTCGCGGCATCGTTCGTATGGAGGGTAGAAAACACCAAGTGGCCAGTGAGGGAAGACTGAATGGCAATTTCTGCCGTTTCCCTGTCCCTAATTTCACCTACCAGGATCACATCTGGGTCCTGCCGAACAATAGAACGCAAGCCATTGGCAAAGGTAAGATCTATTTTAGGGTTCACCTGAATCTGCCCCACCCCCTCAATCTGGTATTCTATCGGGTCTTCTATTGTGATAATGTTTATCTCAGGGCTGTTAATGGACATAAGGGCGGCGTAAAGGGTGGTGGATTTCCCACTCCCCGTGGGTCCTGTTACCAGAATTATACCGTAAGGGGATTTGATGATTTCCTGAAAGAGGGAAATATTATCATCATCCATCCCGAGATCTGAAAGACGGAGCATTTCCGATGACTTATCTAAAAGCCTCATGACGATTCTTTCCCCAAAGGCCGTCGGCAAAACGGACACACGAATATCGATGTTTTTCGCGCCGATACGTATATCTATTCGCCCATCCTGCGGCAACCTCTTTTCCGCAATGTTGAGCTTTGCCATTATCTTAATGCGCGAGCTTAAAGGAGAGTGAATCCTTCGCGGTAAATTAAGGACATCGTAAAGCACTCCATCTATGCGGTAGCGCACCTTAACTTGTGACTGGTAAGGCTCGATATGGATATCGCTTGCCCGGTCCCTTACCGCTCCCGTCAGAAGGAGATTAACGAGTTTTATAATCGGGGCTTCACTCGTATCATCTAAAAGATCCCCTGTCTCTTCGATTTCCGAAATTATCTTTTCCGGAGATTCTTCGCTTATCTCCTGAAAAAATTCTTCCGCTGTTGTCCTGCTACGGTCGTAAATGAGATTTATGGCCTCCCCGATGGCAGCCTGGGATGAGAGGACCAGGTGATAATCCTTCCACCCCAGGAGACGAACAAGGTCATCAATGGGTGCCGTATGCGTGGGATCATGGACAGCCAATATGCATCCCTGTGAGGTTTCAAGAGGAACGAGACGATATTGGCGGAGGAAATGAATAGGCACAATACGTGCGAAATCTGCAGATACATGGTCCGTATCGAGCTCCGGTAAGAACGGGAGCCCCATACTTTCACTCATCACCTGCAAAAGACTCGCTTCAGAGATGACCTTCCTCTGAAGAAGGGCAGATACGAAACCGCTTCCGTTGCCCCGGGCGGCCGCCGTGATATCTTCCTTTTTAACCCCCAGCTCCAAAAGACGGGTATGAAGGGTAGAAGCCACTTCCATCATGGGGACACCGTTTTAGGCGTTGATTTTTTAGGTTCAAACATCTTTATTACCGCCCCTTCCGGCACAGCTGCTTCAGCATTCTTTTTCGAGGTGAGGGCCTGAGCATCCGCCACCGTACGGATGACGCGGGGGGAAATGAAAAAGAATAGGTTTGTTTTATCGATTGTTTTCTTCTTATATTTGAAGAGCCAGCCCAAAATGGGAATATCCCCGATGAAAGGGGCCTTAGAAACCCCTTCATCCTTGTTGTCCTGAATTAGCCCTCCAATGACCAAGGTGTTGCCATCTTTCAGCATGACGGTGGTCTTCATAGAACGTTTACGCGTGGTGGGACGGAAAGGATCGGAAGTCGAGTCAACGGAAGAAACAGTCAAGTCTATTTTGACCCGGATGAATCCTTCCTCATTTATATGGGGGGTAAGTTTTATGATGATGCCCACGTCCTTGTACTCATAGTTACTATAATTTGTTCCCGTAACCCCCACATTTGTTTGATCCAATCTTGTGATATAGGGAATGTTCTTACTTATGTTTATCTCCGCCTCTTCATTTTCCAACGTTAAAAGCTGGGGGGTAGCCAGCACTGATATATCGCTGTCACCCTGGAAAAACTGGATTAAACCGGCAAAGTTTGGAAAAGTGAGGGTCGTACTACCCATAGCCACCGTGATTCCTTGACCTATTACCCCCAAAGAAAGGCCAGAAGGGAGGGAAGGTATGGTTTTCGTCGAAGAAGGCATCATCCCCATGATATTGGTATATCCTTCCCCACTCATGCCACCTACTACACCACCTGTTTTCCCATGGCCGTAAGAAAAATCGGCAATACCGGCCCATTCCACACCCAGGCGTAAGTTCTTTTCCACTGATACTTCCATGATGAGCGCCTCTATGTATACCATGGGCCGGTTTGTATCGAGTTGCCTGATAACCCCCTCTAAAATGGCATAATCTGCCCGATCGGCCGTTATAACCAGGGTGTTTGTTGCTTTGTCTGCTGCAATCTGAACATTTTTTGAGAAAAGAGGAGCGGGTTGAGCTCCGGCACCTGCCTGTGCTCCCGGGGCGGTTTTGGGCAAATTCATGAGCACCTTGGCCAGGTCTTCCGCCCATGCGTTCTGCAGACGGTACACATGCACATTAGCCGCCCCCTCCCGGGTATCTTTGTCCATAAGGGAAATCAAATTCTTTACGCGTCCTGCCTGTACCTCTGAGCCTACGACAATAACGGCATTATTACGCGTATCGGCGACAAACTTCAGGGCCTCAAATCCCTTTTGGTGTTGAAAGATGGTCGTCAGAGTCGTTACCAGTTCAGAAGAAGAGGCATGCTTGAGGGGCAGATAGACAATCTGTTCTCCCAACCCCTTCTGGTCTATAGCACCGATAATCTCCATTATTTTACGTATATTCGACATGAAATCAGTAATGATAAGCATGCCTGTAGGTTGATAGGCAACAATGACGCTGGTTCTTGGAATCAAAGGTTCGAGGACCTTTTTCACTTCCTCGGGATTTGCATAACTCAATGGGATGATCTGGGTAACCATTCGGTCTTCGGGCGAAATTTTACCTATTCCCACACGCGTTTCCAAAGCCTTTTCTTTCGCCTGCTGAACGGGAACAATCTTTATCATCTCCCCCGCTGGGAGAGCGGCAAAACCGTTCACATCGAGAACAGATTCGAATATCTTGTAGGCTTCTTCCAAGGTAACTTTTCGGGGGCATACTATGGTAACCTTCCCGCGAAATTTATCGTCGTATATTATATTNTTCCCCGTAATTTCGCTTATAAAGCGGGCGAAAACCTGCAAATCAACGTTATCAAAATCTATAGTAATGTAACGGCGAGGAGAAACACTGACCGTTACTTTCTCATCCTGTTTTTTTTCCTCCTTCTTCGGGAAAGCGGTATCTGCCTGTTTTGTCGTGATTTTAACCTCTTCCTTTTCCGCTATTTTAGGCGAAGTAGGACGGGCCGTGGCATTAGGCTTGGACCTCTCCACATTTATAGGCCTATCTTGACCGCTTAACACTGCTGCCCAGACATAAAAAGGCCACCCAGTCACGATTAGAAAAATTAGAAGAAAATTAGCGGTCAATAATGGTTTACAAGCACTTCTTCTATTGTCCATCTTCCCTCCTTTTTTCTATCAACCTTTTAAATTCTTGCTGGCTACGCAGAGATTTTAAATCTTCATCGTTTTCTGCCCATTTTGCGGCGCGGGGGTCTAAGGTGACCGCCCTTTCCAAATATTCCAAACTCGCCTTGATATTTCCCCGTTTCGCCTCTAAGCAACTTAGGTTATAGTATGGAAGGGCATACCCCTTTTTTACCTCAGTCGCCCTTTTAAAAAAACCCTCCGCATCTTCCCACTTTCCTTTAAGAAGACATATGACCCCGAGATTGTTCATTGCCTCATAGTGATTTGCATCGAGCTTCAAGACTTCGCGGTAAATAGCCTCCGCCGAGGCAGAAGCACCCTCATAATGATGTTTGAGGGCCCTTTTGTACAAAAGAGCCACATCCTTGGCTGGTTCCTTTTGCGGAGGAGAAGAAACAGGCTTAGGTGGCGTGCGGAAAGAAATATCCTTATGCCTTTCTGGAAGGAAAATAAAATACAGGGCTACAAAACAGGCAAAGACAAAAATTCCCCCTATGAGCAAAGGAACCCGACTGGCCTTCCTCATGCTGGAGTACTTATGATGCACCTCCTGGCCCCCTTTTGGAGTTCTACTTTCCTGTGCTTTTTTCAAAGCCGCACTTATATAGCTCATCTTAAACCCGCTCCATCATACGGCGGAGTAATCGCATTTTTCGATGCCTCCCCCATATAAAGGGGTTCAGGTAGGCTTCCCCCAAATCCCCCGCCGCCTCTTTCACTATCCGGCGGCTAATCTCCCGCCGGTCAAAAGTGTAAGCAATAAGAAAGGCTCTATCGCAAAGGGCATTTATAAGACGGGGATTTCCACCTGTATATTTGTAAACTAGGCGATAGGCCGCAGGAGTGAAAAAGTCTTCTCCCGGGGGCAGGCCCGCAATCGTCAAGCGATGCTGGATATAAAGCGGTACCTCATAACGGCTTAAATGCTTAAGGTGGTACCTTACCGTTATTCTCTGATTTATCTGCCTCAAAGAATACATACGGATCATGGCATTAAGCTCTTCCTGTCCCAAAAGGACAATCTGCAACAACTTTTCTTTATCCGTCTCGAGGTTTGAAAGAAGACGCAGTTCCTCTAAAAGGTGGTGGGAGAGTTTCTGGGCTTCATCTATAATGAGCACCGTGTTTTTACCAGCTTGATACTTCTCGAGTAAAAAGCCATAAAGAATTTCCAGATATTCCCTTTTCGTTTTCGTCTTTGATGGAATGGCGATGCTGAACTCCTGACAAATCATGTGCAAGAGTTCCTCTTCTGTCAGAACGGGATCAAAAATAAGAGCCGTCTCCACGGTCGGTTCCAATCTCTGGAGAATGAACCGGCATAAGGTCGTCTTTCCCACCCCCACATCCCCGGTAATCATGACAAACCCTTTACGCTGGGTAACACCGTAAGTGATATGGTCAATGGCCTCCTGATGCTGCTGACTTAAATATAAATAAGCCGGATCAGGGGTAAGAAGGAAAGGATTTTCCCGGAGGCCAAAAAACTCTTCGTACATGTCTTACCCTATTCCCCTGTTTTTTTAGTTAAACACATACCGTATTTTCTCCTCCTTCCCATTCCTCAGTAATGTCACGGTAACCATTGGAGCGGAACGTAACTGTTCAAATAGGTAAGTGATGTCGTCTGTCCCCACCAATCGCCGGTTGTTGATCTCCTGCATAACATCTCCGGCGATGAAACCCATGCGCTGTAGAATACTTCCGGGCTGAATTTGAACCAGCTGAAAGCCTCCTGGCTTACCATCCACAAGATACGGTGCCACCCTAACCTGCTGGAACATTTGCCCCAGGTCCATCATAGAAGTCATGATATCTTGCCTGGCCACGGTAATAGTGCTCCCTTCTGAACGTTCCTTCCCTCTGAGGTCAAGGGGGGAGACGGGGGCCGAGGTACTTTTTAGGAGCACTTCCCTTCCCATCCTTTCCAGAACGCAGAAATCTCTTCCCACGCGGATAAGGCGGCTGCCATAAATTTGCTGCCCTACTTTAACCAACGATTGTCTATTCTTACCCTTCTCCATGAGAACGGCATAACCAAAACCACCCTTTGCCGCTATGGTTCCCCTTAATTCAAGTCCCTCTGCCTCCGTATCGGAACCACTTGCGACATTAACATTAGAGACGGCCAGGGGTATCTCCACTGAACCAAATAAATTACGGGATATTATTTCGCTTTTGATATTGTCATTCCCCTTACGGAAAGGGGAATTAGAATCGGTAGAGGTTACCCCCTTTCCCTGTAATTCGTGCCGGGAGTAGAAATACAAAGCCATAGCTTTGTATGTTACTCCTGCGAGTTCCCAGACCAGCAGGAAAAAGAGAAATCCAAAGAGGGAAAGGGTAAACTTATGAGAAAAGAAGAAAGACGTAACCGTCCTCTTAAGGAAGGAAAAACTTATATTTCCAAAAATGGTCTTCATTTTCCTCCGGCATAGACGGGTTTGACTAAAGAAACTATCTGCAAATCCACATCGAGATACCCTTTCTTCAATTTACTTCGGTTGATGGTGATTTCCTTAATCCTAATGAGTTCTTCTGGCGCCTCTACTTGTTCCAGAAATTGCAGGAGCTGCCTTAAGGTTACCCCTTCCATATTCATGCTTACTATCAACTCTTCATACTCACGGGAGACTCTACCCTTTGCAGGGGTCATACTCTTTATGTAACCCCTTAAGTTCAAATTTTTTGCTTTCTTTTCCAATACGGAAAGAATGTTAAAATCTGCCGTTCTCGATTGTAAAACTCTTTGCACCGCTTTTTCCCCTGCTACAAACTGCTTGTACTCCCTCGCAAGTTGAGCAATTTCACTCTTTGTTCTTTCCAAATGGCTGAGGGTAAGCTTCTTTTCCTCAATCATTCCTCGATAGAAAAAGTAAATTACACCTGCTAAAAGAAGTGCGGAAATGATTATGCCGGCTACGGCAATCCTTCTCCTTTCCCCCTGAAATAAATAAAACCCCCTCATATCCCTTTCCTTAGATAAATTTCCATTTCCAAAGAAATCCTTTGACCTTCTTGCTCTACCCGAGAATTCAGGATGTTGACCCGAGAGAATAGAGAGGAATGGGATAAATTTCCCCGCACTTTTTCCACCGCTGAGAAATCTTTTGCCTCACCCTTCAGCAAAACCTTCCCTCTGCTGTACGTTAAACTGTGAAGTACAAACTGTGTCTCTGGGGGGGGGAGGGTTGAAATATCGTGTAATATAGAGAGAAAAGAAGGCTCGGCCACTACCGTTTTTATCATTTCTGAGACATTTTTTGCATCTTCCAGCTTTCCCTTAAGAAGGGCGAGGGGAGAGGGGCTATGGGATAATTCACCGGATACATCTGAAACAAGGGTACGAATCTCTTTGCGTTCCAATTCTATCCGCTTATCAAGTACATTACTATTCAGCATCAATTCCACCAACATCATCAAAAAGATCAGGCCAATCAGGCAAATAGCACTCTTAACTTGCTTTTTCGTCCAATTGTAACCCGGCGCGGTTACGTTGGGCGGTAACAAGCAGAAACCTTTCGTCTTCGAGAAAAATGGTCTTACTGCTAAAGCCAATGCTTCATTGTAGATGGTACCAGACCAATTGGCCTTTAATGACCCCTCAATTTCTACTTTTAGGTAAGAAGAGAGGTCCACCATATGAATCCGGCACCCTGAGAAAGATTTAAGAATTTCCCAATGTGCCGGGTCTTCTTCTTGAGTTGATACAAACATATCCACTACCTTTTTCGAGGAACCGGTCCACAATAGGAAGGTTTCCCAGCCAATTTTCAAATTATCAAGAAATGCCTTCTCATCTCCCTTAGGGAAACAGCGAAACTGTATCAGTTCTCCTCCAGCGAAAAAAACCATCGTAACGAAATCTGAATCCAGGCTTAAAAAAACACCCTCCTTATCCTTACCTTTCCCCATCAGGCACGCTACCTGTGAAAAGGAAGAAATATCCACTTCCCTCCTTCGGGGATCAAAGACCGCGGCATAGGTAAGATAATCATGCAAAACCTTTCGCGGCACCAGCATCACGAAAACATGAGAACCCCCTTCTGGGCGATGGAACACCTTATAATCCCAAACCATCTCATTCAGACGAAAGGGAATACGGGTCTCCAATTCAGAGGGTAGCGCTTGTTCTATAAGGCGGTGGGAAGAAAAGGGGAAACTCAGAAATTGAAACGAACATACAGAGGCAGGGAAATTTATAATAAACCGCCCCTCCCTAAAAGCCGGCATCCCTTCGAGTTCCTTTATCTTTGAGAGGGTGTCCTCCTTGCCCGACACGGGTAATTGAGCAAAAGCTACGATTTTTAATCTCTTGTCCCAGCTTCTTTCAACTTTTACCGCTCTAATATCTTTGGATGTAATATCGACGCCAATTGTATAGAATTTCACTTTCCGCCCTTCCAGCTTAGGATGGTGATTTTTTTCCCTTTTCTATCTCTCTTAACAACCCCTTCTACCCAGTACTTCATCGTGTTTAAAGTAGCGGTTGCCTTGATTTTATATACATCGCTTTTTATATCTATTAAATCCCGGTTTAAGTTTATTTGCGACATTCCCTTCACATTTTTATACCAATTGATACTTGACAAATCATTTGCCTCATTTTTACGGTATAAGTCCATCTCATTGGCCAAATCCCTCGTCATATCATCAGATAAACTCTGTAATACTTGAACCGGTGCCGTATTAATGTTGATCCATCCACTTCCTCTTATCGAAAGGTAATNTGATAATCCAGGTCTCCCATTTCTCCCATAGAACAATTCAGGGGTAATNCCTTTTACCATAAGTAATTCGCTTAGGTCATCAAGAGGGGCGTTCTTTGCTTCGTAGGGAACGGGCAATTTAGCATAATAAAGAGACTCAGCGCCCCCCGGGCTGACATCTTCATTATTGTCTATCCAGTCAATAATAGCCGCTACGATATCTTCTACCCCCATCGGTGTTAACCCGAATTCCGGCTGAGAGAGAAGCCTTTTTAGCATATTCACAACTGTTTCATTAATCCTGCCGGCCGAAATTATTTTATTAAGGGGTATCTTGCCTGATTCATCTTCAATTTGAACCCTTAGTTCTCCCGAGGCTATAAGTTTTTCCTTTTTTCCCAGCTCTTCATCTGCCTTCGCCCAGCTATCAGTAAGGGTATCATAACCTTTCTTTTGATAGAGGAGTAAGGCCTGCCCCAGATTGAAACCGGAGCGGGCCAGATAGTAAAGATAGACATTATCTGCCGTATTTGCGGAATCGTAATATTCCGCTCTTGTAATACGGTTGAAATAAATAACCGTCGGCACGATAACACTAATCGCCATGATAACAACGATTAATGCAATCCCCCGTGCCTTATTCCTATCCATGCTCTTCTACCTTGTGCCAGGGCAGATATATCCTGGTAGTATACACCTGCGTTTTACCTTCCTCGAAGGGATGGCGAAGCTCCAAGCGAATCATTACGGCCGCCGGGGCAGCACCCTCTCGTATTCCTCCTGCCAATCCCCAGCTATTATAGTACCTACCCTCATCGTCAAAAAAAAGATAAGAAATATAGGCTACATTTTCGCAAACAGGAAAACCATAGGCCGTGTTTTTCTTCCCCAAAGTAGAACGGCTAAAAGGCACTTCACGTCGCACAATCGTGTAACCTTCTTTCCCGGACATTTGCGTAACTTCATAAGTTACCCATCCATAAGCACTGGGCATGTCACCGGGGAAAAGGGGTAAATGATAGGTTGTTCGGAAGGAAAGGTTTAGGAATTTCCTGGTTCCTATCTCCTTGATATACGTATAGAACTCAAAATTTCCGCCATATGGTACCATCTGCATAAGATCCTGGCTTAGGCGATCAAAGAAAATCCTTACCGAAGAGGAGTACTCCACTTCTTTATCCCCCTCATGAGTCAAGCGCAGGATGGGGACATAGACAAAATAGAGCGTAGAAAGTACTAGACCCAAAATTGAAATAGCAATGAGGACTTCCAGTAAGGTAAACCCTATTTCTCTTGCCCCTTCTGAAATCCAGCCCTCTTTCCTAATTTTCCAAGACATAGTACGTAACAATGTAATCCCTTTCTGGTGAAAGTTGAGGATTGGATATGCGTACCGTTAATTTTTTAGTACCTTCCAAGGGCCCTTCGGCCGATTCAATCTTCCAAGTGTAACCGTTAAATTCTTCCGTGCCAGTGCCGCTAACGAGTTCGGAAGTGAGCTTGCGCCTCATCTCAAACTCGGAGAGTAAACCCTGGGCAAGAAGAGGAGCCGAAGAGAAAAACTTACTACGGGCAAAGGTAGACACACTAAAATTTTGTGCTTGAATAGCCGCAATAAGGACAGTGGCTAAGATAGCCATAGCTATCAAAACCTCAAGCAAGGTAAAAGCCTTAGCTGCCTTTTTCACCCTTTAACCATGAAGGAAAATGTCTGAATTAATGTAAAAAATACCCACAATTCATCGGCCTCGTCAAGCCATATTTTCTCTGTTAAGATAATTGCGCCGGGGTTTTTAATGTGGTAAGGGAAAGTAAATAAACAAGCAGGTTCCACCTAAATGCCCGTATACGCATACACGGCCATTGACGAAAAGGGGAAGAAGAAAAAGGGGATGGTCGAGGCGGAAAGCTATTCTGCCGCCCGTCGTAAACTCCGGGAAATCGACGTATATCTTGTCAAACTCGAAGAGGCAAAAATAATCAAGGAGAAAAAGTTAAAGAGAAGGCTTCTTTTATCTTTTCTCGAGCGCATTTCACCAAGAGACCTGGCTTTAGTAACAAGACAGCTTTCTACTTTGGTCGGAGCTGGCCTACCCCTGGTAAGTTCTCTCAACGTTCTCATTTCCCAAACCAAACAAGGGATTTTGCACCGCCTGCTCGTACAAATAAAAGACGCTATAAATGAAGGCCAGAGCTTGACGAGCAGCCTCAGCAACTTTCCCCACATCTTCCCTCCTCTTTACATTAATATGATCCGAGCGGGTGAGGCATCCGGCAATTTGGATGTGGTACTTGAGAGACTCGCTGATTTTCTGGAAGGGCAGGAAACACTCAAGAATAAAATTCGTGCTGCCCTTGCCTACCCTATTTTAATGTTTTTCATCGGCTCTGCTGTCTTATTTTTTCTCGTGTCCTTCGTTGTGCCCAACATTACGAGAATATTTCAGGATATGCATCAGCGGCTTCCCATTTCTACTTCAATTCTGATAGTAGTCAGCGACTTTTTAAAACTACACTGGTGGATAATTTTAACTTTCTTGCTCGTAATCTTCTGGGGAGCAAAAAATTTTGCAAAAACTAATTACGGGCGCCTTATCTGGGATAAATTCAAACTCAGGATACCTATCTTTAGAGAAATTGCCAGAGGAATAATCATCGCTCGCTTCAGCCGTACCCTTGGTATAATGCTAAAGAGCGATGTACCGCTCCTGGCCGCCCTCGAGATTGTGCGTCAAGTGGTAAACAATTCCATCTTTGCTGAAGAAATCAAAAGGACGATAAGAGAAGTAGAAGAGGGGCAGAGCTTATCTTTCTCCCTCTCAAAAAACAACCTCTTCCCCCCTATGGTGATAGAGATGATCGGGGTGGGAGAACAGAGCGGAAACCTTGAAAAAATGTTATTCCGCATCGCCCAGGCCACGGAAGGAGAGGTAGAAGCCAAAATCTCAATTTATACCTCTCTTCTGGAGCCGATAATGATACTTCTTATGGGCATGCTGGTAGGATTTATAGTAATCTCTATTTTGCTGCCCATTTTTGAAATGAATCAACTAATTAGGTAGGGGGACCCATGAAAAAAGAAAAAGGTTTTACCCTTATAGAGCTTATGGTCGTCATTGTTATCTTAGGAATTCTCGCGGGCCTTATTATACCCCGAATTATGGGAAGGCCGGATGAAGCGAGAAGAGCCAAAGCTAGGATTCAAATGGAAAGTTTGGAGACAGCCCTCAAGCTTTACAAGCTGGATAATGGTTTCTATCCGACGACTGATCAAGGCCTGAAAGCCCTGGTCGAAATCCCCACCACCAATCCCATTCCCAGCCGGTGGCGGCAGGGTGGTTATCTGGAGGGGAGAAAAGTACCAAAAGACCCTTGGGGAAACGAGTTTGTTTATATCTGTCCAGGCGTTCATGGCGATTTTGACCTGAGCTCATACGGTGCGGATGGACAACCAGGGGGAGAAGGGCCCAACAAAGACGTAAACAACTGGGAGACTGATTGAAAACTCACGGCTACACTTTTATCGAACTTATGGTCGTTATCACAATCTTGGGCATTTTGCTTTTTCTTGCGGCACCAAACCTGCGGGAACGTATTATCCTAAACAAAATCGACCAAGCGGCAGGTACCATCGCTTCCGAGATTACAAAGCTTCGCAGTGAAGCAGTCAGAGAAGGGGTCGATTATGTATTAGTTTTTGATCTCGACCGGCAGTGTTTTTACAATTACCATACTGCTATGAATCCAGAAAAAATAGGGGAAAGGAGAAAAAATGCGATTTCCTTCCCTCAGGGGGTAAGGTGTAAGGACATTCACCTACCTACCTCGGGTGAGCAAATCATAGGGGAAGTACCTATTCTCATATCTTTCCGCGGGTACGTCCAGCCTGTCATATTGCATTTAACCGATGGGGAACATTACCGAAGCCTATGGGTACAGCCTTTTTTATCCAAAGTGGAAATTAGGGAGGAGGAACTATTTTTCACCGACTTAAGCGTTATTAAAGGAAAACTATGAAAAAGGTTGTAATTATAGTATTTCTCTTTCTTTTGAGTTGTATCATCGCCTTTTACCTGCGCTTCCCTTCTGACCTATGTCGGGATATAACCGAACGTATCACAAACAGTAACACCTCCTTCGATACTAACGTATCCAACTGCGAGGTAGCCTTCCCCTTTGGATTAAGGTACACGGANATAGAACTGCGCCCCCTAAGTNAGCCAGGGATGAAACCTCTCAAGATTAAAAAATTGATCGTTCGCCCCTCTCTTCTTTCATTAATCCAGGGAAAGACAGGCCTTGTTTTAAAAGCGCATATATCCGACGGCCAAGTAGCCGGGCAGATCAATTGGCCTCATCTATTATCATTCCGCGGAAAATCGTGGGGAGGCATAAGAATCCATAACCTTCGCCTTTCCAGTCTAAGTAGCTTCCTTGCATTCATAGGCCACGAATTAGAAGGAACCCTTGAAGGAAATGTCATTTGGCGCTCATCTGAACAGGCCAATGCCAGCTTCAGGATACTCAAGGGTTATTATCGCCCCCATCTTACAGGGGCAGAGAAGTTAGAGTTTGCCCATTTGGAGGGAAGAATGCAGTTGAATGAACAGATTCTGACCATTGACAACGTAAATGTAAGGGGAATCAACTTTCATGCCGCCCTCAAAGGCACCATCAATATAAATCGCCAAGAAGTTAAAAAAAGCACCATTTCCCTCACCCTGGACCTTCTTCGGCCACCCGGGGGACACACAGGAATGGAAATAAAAGGCACCCTCCAGGAACCCCAGATTCTACCCATTCTTTCCCGCGCACCTGCGTCATAAAAAAGCGCCCACCAGAAAGGCTGATGGGCGCTCAAATTCTTTTCTTTATTAACTATCTCACCTTACCTTTTTTATCCAAAACCTTTGCAGCTGAACCACCGCGGTGATGAGCAGTACGATAGTGAGGACCGTCAGGAGAAATGCTGTCCAGAAACCGTAAGTAACCGCGATGCGGCTAAAGCCTACTGCCGGCAATAGGGAAATCTTTACCGCTTCTTTCAGAACAGGGTTATTCCCTATGAACCTTGCAACGGCAGGAGAAACATCATAGTACCAGGAAACAAAAGCCCTGCCCATCTGGGAAGGCAAGAGGTACATATCCCGGAAGGCGCGGAGGTATTTGACATAAGGATGATCGTACGAACCGTAAGCAGCCGTAGCAATAAAGCATACGCCGCCGGAGCCAGGTTGTGGCGGTTGAGCTCCTGGGTCAGTACCCACGAGAATGGGATCTTCAATCCTGCCAGTGGTAGAGGACAGATTACAATCGGAACTCTGAGACATGGTGAAATTCAGGATGCCGCCCGCATACCTCACATTTGTTATGCCGGAACACTTCTCCATTAGCTGCCAGGTGCCGCTTTTGTTCCTTTTGTAAAAGACAGGATTTTCCGGAAGGAGACCCACATAGATAGAGAAATCTGCCGATGCCCCCGTAACAGTAGCAGTGAAGGTAAGCATCTTCATCGCCTGGAAAGTACCGGAAATACCGCTTTGTCCTGGACGCGGTAAATCGAGAATAGAGTCAATAATGGTAACCTTTCCCACAGTGGCATTTGGCGAAGCTACCGCCGAAGGATCCTCACATGAAAAGTTTGCCGCATCTTCAATACTTCCGCTACCTTTATACTTTGCCACTTTCGGGTAAGGACAAATGGGGCGCGTCCTAACAGGGGTGCCCATCACGGTACTTGCGCTGCGGGTCCCGATTAAGGCGCCCGGCTCCTCACCTTTCTCCACCCAATTCCTTAAGGCCCCATCCCAATCGACGATACTACAGCCAAAACCGGTGCCATGACCGTAGCCGGGAACAAGGTACAGTTTAAAAAACGATTTTACTTCATCTTCCCCCATTGCCCTCATGAGACTCTCATAGTAATTTACTGAGGTGAGGGGCCTTATAAGCTGATCTGACCAGCCGTGATAAAGGATCACCTTCTTCCCCAATCTTTTTAATTCTCTCAAATCCACACTTTCAGCGCTGGTTGCCTCCCTTACCCAAGTCTTATTATTTTCGAAGTAATCTTTATCGTAATCAAAGGTATCCTGCCAGTTCCATGTGGGCCCCAAAGGCGGACGGCTTAAGTATTTATATGCATTCATGGAAAAGCCAAGGTTCACATTGGTCGCAGGATTTGTACCGTCAAAACCAACTATGTATCTTAGCCAGTTGCTGATAATCGCTGTACCTGAAGGATACAAAATCTCAGAACCTGGTAAAAGCCCCTGTTCTGGGAGGGAAAATTTACTGGTCTTAACCCCCTCGTATATTTTTTTGATCGCCTGACGTTGAGCAGAGGTAAAACACGTAGAAGCATCCACATCATTCGGACAGGCGGGAAGGTCCGTCAGGGCATCAAATGGGCATCTCCTCGGGTCCTCTATGAGGCCATCCGTTACCCCATCTATGGCATCACACTTCGACATTACAGTATTGGCAAGGAGATTTAGCTTCGTAACGGGTATTTTCCCTTCCCCCAGCTCTGCCGCCTGGGAGCTCCACAGCATACCCATTGTATTCCAGCGGTTAAATGCCGGCATCCCTACTACCCAACCATCGAAATCCTCCGGATAACGCTGCATATTACCCATCCCACGGCCGCCTCCGCAGGAAGCCCCGTTGTAGTAGGAGTAATCAGGGTATTTCCCGTAATAGGCTTTGATCGCCTTCTTGGCGAGAACCGTTACTTCGTGCAGCGCCCGATATCCGTAATCCTTAATCTTCTGGTCCGCGTTTGGGTTACTGTTGTCTTCCGGATTGTAGCCAAAGGAAAAGTCAAAAGTTGTCCCCGTATGCCCCATGTCTGTCCCACCTACCGCAAAGTTTTGGCGCAGGTATAAGAGCATAGTAGAAGTGGGGATAGAGCCTGCCGCACCGCCACATCCCGTCATCTGGAAGCGCGAATTCCACGTTGTCGTGGGAAGATAAATTTCAAATCCTATCTCCGGCCACATCGTACCTTTTATCTTACAGTACTCCGGGTTGCTGCCTGAGGCGGCAACAATCTGGGCGGACAATATGGTAACAGGCTTTCCAAAGGCCTCATCTTTCCAGCCTAAGCTGTCAAAGGCCCCTTGGGAGCAATCCATAACCCCGTTACTCGTAACGGAGTTATCACCAATACACAAAAGAAATACAAGTACCAAAAAATAGATCGAGATTTTATGCCATTTCATGTTCTATCCTCCCCCTCTATGATTTCCGGGGAGAACGAGTCTCCCCGGAAATTGCCATGTAGAAACTACCCCCCTAAGGAGTTATACCAAACATGGTATATACAGCAACAGCTTCTGGATAAGCGGCGCGGGCAGCAGAAATGTCGGCAGAAAGGGTCGCAGCATTTTCTTCGTAGGTGCTCATTGCAATTATATAATTGGTGAGATCCGCATCGAAGGTTATAAACTTAGATTGACCGGCTGTGTTGTTCCATTCCGTCCAATTCGGTAAGGAACTGGCTGCGGGATTGGGATTCGAATTCGTGATGAAAGAAATGAGGTAGTTCATCATCGCCTGCTGTAGTGCAGTTCTGCCAACCCTGTTGGTTTCTGTAAAGGAATAGTTCCACGCATCAGTTTGGTTACCGAAGAAGAAAGGAATGTCCATTGCATGGGCCGCCCCGAAGAGGAACTTAAAATCCGACAAGGCCGGGTCACCACCACCCGCCCATTTGAACTGATATGCCCATATGCCGATATTAGGTTCTTTTGTCTTGAAGGCCCGAGCAAGGAGGTCTACACCGCTCAGTTTCCATTGGCGGGACCGTAAGGTGGCGATGGAAGTGTAGATATCCTTATCCCTCTGGGTAGGCAAGACTTGGGAAAGTGTAAGGTTGCCTCCTACCCCAATCACCTTGAAGAGGTCAAACCACGTATAGGAACTTGAAGGAACATAACCACCTGAATAAGCTTTTACTGGGACACCATACAGAGCCATGAAATCCTTCCATTCGTATTCCGTGGTACCAATCATCACAGGTACTTTATTGTACTCTCCCGCATTAATGGCTGCGGTCCACGAATCATGGCGGATTACATACCCGTCTTTTATTGCCGAATGGGTGCTCATTGAGCCAGTACCATCAGCTCCGGTGCCATCGCGACGACAGCGCATGATAAGTTCCGCGGGCTGGCTTCGAAGGAATGTCTCTATTTCCTCATTCGACATGCCTGCTAAGACTGTCGCTGCTTCATTGGCATCTTTCGCCCTTCCCGTTCGGATTAGGAGGCCCTTGATGGTTGTATTTGTCCAGTTGTCCGAATAGGCCTGGCTGTAAATGTTCATTGCCGCACTCATTACCACGGCACTGCGGAAGAGGCCCTGAGCAAGAGGAGATATTATGAGATTCATCGTATTATGTGCCCCCGCCGACTGGCCACCTACCGTTACCTTCGAGGAATCGCCACCAAAATACGCAATATTGTCCTTCACCCAATTAAGGGCCTTAATCTGGTCCAGGGTCCCATAGTTACCTGATTTATCCTCATCGGTTCCACTTAGCCTTAAAGCTGGGTGTGTGATAAATCCCATCGCGGCCAGACGATACTGAATCACCACCACAATCATATTCCCCTGCTTTGCCAAGGCCGAACCGTCATACTGCCTGGCCGAACCAAAGTTGTTAGACCCGCCGTGAATCCAAACAAAGACCGGCAGATTATTGTTTTCATTCTTCGGCCGATAAACGTTGAGGTACAGGCAGTCTTCACTCCCCGTGAAACTGTTCGAGGACATCCAGTACTGGTTGTACACCTGCTGGACGCACACATCGGGATCTGCCGTAGCCTCCCTAACCCCCGTCCACGTGTCAGGATCCCGCGGTGCTTTCCACCTCAAATTTCCCACCGGAGGCTTGGCATACGGAATACCCTTCCAGATCCATACATCGTCCCCCGCATACCCACTTACCTGTCCGTATTTGGTGGTAACGATTTTTCGTTCACTCGTTGCCCTGGTAAAATGAGCCTTAGCCTCATCGGCACTCCGAAGGACCCTCGCCCCCCTAACCGAGGCATCCGTAAACACACCCGCCGTATTCAAAGAAGCTAAAAGACCCGTAATGTTAGTATCAGCCTGAAAAGCAGCCGTGGTCTGATTGAAATT
>JGI24721J44947_10004027_pt1 | contig 20593 bp, 23 predicted proteins | sample YelNatPaOPGAMG01_FD_44947 | JGI IMG/M metagenome (IMG submission 44947) | reverse complement strand
TGTGTGCGCCTGTATCTGTAGCGCAGCGGCGGCGGCGGCGGCGGCGGCGGCGGCGGTACCTGCATCGCCATCAGGTCGATCGATTCGGCGGCCTGAGATTCGCTGCGGATACCTGCGCAGCACGAGCGCGCAGGCACGGGGCGATGTTGTGAAGGCGCCGCTTGCTGGCTCGCACGCACGCAGAAAATTCGTTGGATCAACGAAGCGTCGATGCTCTGGGGCAAGGGCGTACTGCATCGCAGGTGACGTGAAACGCTCTGGAGAGCGGCTGGAACGTATATCCGTGGTTGCTGGTACCGCCTGGGCGTTGCGAGTGGCTCTGTTGGACGTGCGGACGCTTCGTGCTACGAGAGCAAAGCGCGCTGCGCGTGTTGAGCGACCTGGTCTTCTGCCCGCAAACGTCTTGTCGCAGGTTTGTAGCTTGACTGCTTCTGCTGCTGCTGCTGCTGCTGCTGCTGCTGCTGCAGGAGCGCAAGTGTCGTAGAGCCGCCATGGCTGGTGCCAAGGGCAAGTCTGTGCTGATCAAGTTGGTATCTGCGGCGGGTACCGGTTACTTTTATGTTACCCGAAAAAATCCGCGAAACGTTCCCTACAAGTTATCAGTCATCAAGTACGATCCGCGCGTTGGCCGGCACGTGGTTTTTAAGGAGGGTAAGATGAAGTGATAGGGAGAGCCGCGTGTCGCAGGAGCGCTGCACGTTGCGGACGCACTGGGCAAGCTGTGCAACCGCTGTCTTCAGTGCCGCTGCTTGCGTATTTACTGACTAGCGGGGTTCGTGCTAAAGCGCGGTACGGGCAACTGCAAAAACACAAGAAGCGCGCTCCTTGCAATTTCCCGGAGCGAGCGCTTGAAACTCTACAAAGTCTGTGGTCATGGGGACTGGTTCGTTTTTGGCTCCGGACATGCAAGGCTCGTCGCCGTAGCTACACCGGTGCGACTATTCACGCCTTGTGCAAGTTCGCAGAGCAGACGCTGACTGGTTCGATCAATGAGAGCTCCAGAAAAATCAGCTCCGTCGATGGAAATGTTTGCGTCGAGACGCGCCCCAAGTAGAAGCGTGCGTCGAACAAGTGCCTGGCGCAGGTCGGCGCCTGAGAGGTCCGCACCATCCAGGGCTGCCTCATCGAGGATCGAGGCATCGAACTTGGCGCCGCGAAGGTTCGCCCCTGAGAGTTGGACTTGGAAGAGGTTCGCATGAGATAACGCGGCACCGTGAAGGTCCGCGCCAGCCAAAGCCGCTGTGCTCAAATCAACGCTGCTGAGGTCGCAGAGAATGCAGGACTTGGTTTGCTGTAGCGTCGCCAAGATGCTACGTACACGTTGCGTTTGTGTTTGCTTCGTGCCGCTTTCTTCAGATTCCTCTCGTGTGACGCTCATGGATCCTGGTGGCAGCTCGAGTGCGTAGGACACATCTGCCAGAAATATAAACTGGAGGTCTATCATGAACAGCGCCAACAGCAACGGTAGCATTATGTGAAGTTGGGGCATCCAGGAAGATCCCTGTGTCCAACGAGCATACATGACGCGCCATTCCGTGACCGGAGACCTGGATCGATCCGTTGCACCCTCTTCGGAACGATCAAGTCTACACTGAGAAGTATGCTGGTGACAGTGCCTACACCATGCAGCCATATTGGTGACAGAAGCAGAGTGCCAGACATAGCCGCAACTTTGTGGGCGGCGCTTGTAGCGAAGAACCCGGTTAGGGTGCTGATTACGGAGGGTTCTCGGATTAAAAGCCGACCCGCGAAGAGTAGTCGTATTCTTTTGCGAGCATCCCGCGGAGTAAACACAATCGAAACGCGGTGGAACGCAGAACAGGAACACTCGAGCCCGTCGCCAAGTTGCCTGCACGCTCGCTACTCTGGGTCCAGTAGACGAAGTGGAGCTAGTCATCCCCAAAGTCTAAAAGCTTGCGCGCGTCCCAAGATCGCTCTGTTAAACTGTCTCTTGCACGAATGAAGACGAATTGCGTAAGTTCCAGTGGATCGCGTGCTTCTCAGAGTACCGTCGCTGGCCGGTATTCCAGTGGTGACGACGTGCAAGGCCGTCGGTACCAGACGGGCACCGCAGCACCTCCTGTTTCCTGTTTCCGTTAGCTTTTCACCTACAAAAGATCCAGCGTTCAGTGCCTGTGCATTATCCAGAAGCAGCTGTCAGATCCGAGCGTACTCGCAGGTTGCAACGAGTCCGGAATCCGCACGTGCTGCGGACAGCACACAATCATGTTGACGACAAGGCGCGGCCTGTCTCCAACGATAAACAAACACTCCGGAAACGGCCCGTTCGCCACACCTACGTGCCAGCACGACCTGGAATGCTCACTTACAGCAAGTTCGGGCATAAAACATGACAGTTTGCGTCTCTTCCCAATGTCATTCTAGACGANTCTGCGAAAGCTTTTNCTGTGACTGCTTTCGTGTCCTCTTTCTCTCTCATCTTCGGATTTGGGTAGCGCGGTCTCTACTTTGCCTCCATTTCCGTTGCTAGCAGTCGAACGATATGGATGATGGTGTTTTGATGAAACAAGTACTGGAAGGAAAATCCAGGCTCCAGATCAGGTCAGGAGATTTCGATCTGTCTTCGCAATCTTCGTGCAAAGCAGTGAAGCTCGGTCCAAATGGAAACGATCACTGTGATGACTCAAGTCCGAGTCCGAAACCGTTTTCCCATCCAAACATAACAGAAGAGAGCCGAGCTTCCGGGAGCAAGCCTCGTGCATGGTGTCATGATCCTAGCAAATACAGTTTCATCGATTACCGNACAGGACGGTAGATTCGTATTTCGAACGCAGCGGATGACTTTGACAAAAGAAGCTCTGTGAACTTGCAGCATGAGCTTGTCAGGTATTCCTCAAGGGACAACGTCGAGATTTGCTTCGCGCCAACGCTGCGGCGCGCATGCCTTGAATCAGACAGAAAGAAAACTTGAAGAATGCCTATTTTGAGCATGCTACTCGTGTGTAAATTAGAAGAGTGGATGCTTTCTCATGTTCACATCGGATCATGCTATCGTTGAGTTTAGGAACTCTTCTGCGAGATGGTCGTGAATCAGCATGATTTCGGTACTTTCACGAATTCCAGTGGCAAAGTGGCGAACAACCCACTTCGACAACACGAATGAAACTCCAAAAACTACTCATGAATCCATGAGCTCTTACAGCTGCACTTCGAATGCCAAAGCTCTGCATCCAAGAAAAGCTCCGTAGAAAATCGAGGTACAGGGACAGAGCGAGCATGAGCGTCCACATGGTTCGTTTGCCACGCGTTTGGCTGGCGCCTCACTAACCGCAGGCTGCGGTCGCTTATCAACCACCCGGCTGCGTCTAGGACCCTCGGCTCCGTTATGCCCTTATACTTCATAGGTTTGGGTTTGGGAGACGAGCGAGACATAACTCTGCGGGGCTTGGAAACAGTTCGCTCGTGTGATCGGGTTTTTCTCGATGGTTACACGTCGCTCCTGCGAACGGACTTGGGTCAGCTCGAAGACCTCTACGGAAAGAAAGTCACCATCGCTGACCGTGAAATGATTGAAGAAAATGTATCGAGTTTGCTGGAGCCAGCGAGGACTGGAAACGTCGCCTTTCTCGTAGTTGGTGACGTTTTCGGCGCAACGACGCATCACGACCTGGTGTTGCGAGCCCGGCAACTNGGAGTTGAGTGCCGCTTCATCTTCAACGCGAGCATCTTAACCGCAGTGGGAGTGTGTGGACTCCAGCTTTATCGATTTGGCGAGACAATTTCCCTCGTGTTCTGGACAAACGCTTGGCGACCGACCTCCTGGTACGAGAAACTCGAGGCGAATCGCCGCCGCGGCCTCCATACCCTCTTCCTACTGGATATTCGCGTACATGAACCGAGTGAGGAGAGTTTGGCTCGAGGAGTCAAGGTTTTCGAACCACCTCGTTTCATGACGATTGCTGATGCTGCACAGCAGCTACTTACCCTGTGGAGAGAGAGAGCCCAACTGCTTGGTCGCGAGACGGACGAAACCGGAGCCGGAGCATTTGCCTATGACTCGGATACGCTTTGTATTGGGCTCGCTCGTGTTGGACAAGTCGATGAGCTAATGGCGGTCGGTACATTGAAGGAATTTTCCAGGAAAGATTTTGGTCCACCGCTCCATTCTCTGGTCATGCCAGGTGATTTGCACGCTGTCGAAGCAGAGTACCTGGCATCGTTGCCGAGAGCTTCAAGTTTGCAGACACTTCTCGTGTAGGGGGAAATTGTCCCGAAACATGTATTGCATGGTGCATTGTACGTAAGAGGTTGGCATGCAGCCGAAAGTCGCACGCCCCGCGCTTGACCTGGCATTCACATCGGATGCTTGCAGGTGCTTGTCGCGTCGCGTTCAGCAGGCACAGCGGATAGCCCGCTCTGAACGGCTCAATCTGCACTCATCCCAAAGTCGCTGATATAGGTTTGGCAGCAACGATGCCATGCTCTGGCGTTGTTTGGTATGGCTCGACGTCGGTGTCGCCTCGTTGCAGGACGCGTGCAACCAGGTCGACTGGGCGGTATGCTTCGAAAGTGTCCTGCTTTACAGCGTATCTGTGGAGACGAGTTGGCAGCCAAACCTGCGTCGAACGCAACCCGCTGCAAACATGAGTGCTTGTGAGCCCGAGGCGATGCTCCGGGTGTGAAGTCCAGCAATTGATTTCCGATCGGATCCGAGGTCGCTTGGTGCCAGTCGTTGCCGAGCTGTGCTGTGCTCGCTGCGTCCACGAGATCATCGCGGATACTCGGGTCCTGTGCGTCATCTCCTATATAGTGCATCGACTGAAATCTAGCATGTGCTGAGCGTGGTTGTGCATGTCGCCATCGTGTTCACGAACTAGCGTATCTATCGATCAGAATTTGAGCATGGCGATCGGCTTGACTTATTCGCGTGCCATGCATGAATAGCGTTAGGCGTGTATCCCAAAGATACTGGTTCTCGTTGCTGTGTATGGCGGGTGTCTGTGCTTGAGCAAGACGCATGGCGGTTTCGGCGCGGTCTCGTTGCTCCTGCCGCCGCTGTCTCCAGGCAGCGAACTGAGCGGCCGATCGGCAGCGATAAGCCGCGTCTGGTAAGTCTTGATAGCGTTTGCATACCAGGTACGCTTCCGCTGACAACTCGGCGAACGCATTTTTCACCAACGCAGTGCGCCGTTGGAATAGTCCTTGACTCGTGTACTGGCCTGCAGGAGCAAAATCATAAGACACATGACGGGGCGCTGGGATGGTCAGCATGTGGTAACCGCGGGCATCTCTCAGTGACGATGTCCTTGCGCACCAAACGTGCCCCCGGGCTTGCTTTTCCTGGTGCAGCATTCGACACAGGTCCGACGGATGATTTTCAAGCACTTGAGAGGCCTCGTGCGCGGCCAGCACTTCAGCAGACTCCTCCATCGACCACGCCGGGCGACTGGTGACTAGCGCCTGACATGTAGCCTCGTTACCAAGACTTTGCACATACCGCGTCGCGCGGAGCGTGAAAGGGTCCGTCGACAGTGCAGCTGGCAGGTGGAAGCGTTTCGACCGAAACTGCAGCATCATGAGCGCAGTACGAAGACCCAATCCGAGTTGCTTCGTGGTACCGCGCGAGGCGCCCTGCGCCAGCTGTTGCGTTCGCGGGCTGCGGCACCGCTGATTCCATAAACCGTCGTTCAGGCTTTGCGTGATAGCTATGGGCCTCGTCTCTGGATACGCTGACCAGGGTGCTGTAGCACGCGCGTCTGCGGAACCCGCAAAAAGGCGCAAAAGAGGAAACCGCGCTGCTGGGGCCAGTGCAGCGCGCTCGGTGCGTTCCCGTTGATATCGCTTCGCAGACTGTTCGCGGTAGTGCCGCAGCGCGCCACTCACGGCACTAGTGGACTTGCGTACGTTCTCTAATTGTCCATCATGTTCCCTGGACTGCCTTTTGCCCAAGGATGGCGCTGCGAGTGCGCGTTCACCAAAGCCGTGGTGCACCGCGCGTGAGCGTTCACGTTGCTCGAGCCGGCTTTCAGTCACACCCTGGAGTTGGTCTTGTGGAGGCTGTAGACGATGCCGATATCGCTCCGCCCATAGCCTTCGAACCCATAGTATCTCTTGCTCTAAATCCATGGATAACCTGTTATCGCATAGTGTTCCCTGGTCACCTCAAGTCTACGCGAAAGATAATGAAAATACGAACGATCATGTGTAACACTAGCGTTATGGAATCGGGTCATGGAGCGACACGGCCGCGGGGAGCGTTCGGGAACACGATCATTGGTGCTACTTGCGTATTCGCTAGTTTACAGTTCTGGTTCAAAAGTGTGTTCGTTTGTTAGTGGTACACCTGTGATACAGAGCAAGTTTACGTGCTCGAAGCGTCTGCACAGGTTCGCTGAAGCGGCTTTGCGATCACTCTTTGTCCACGGCTTGCACTCGTTCTCTGCCAGCACTAGGCGAACACAGGCTATATAGGCTTTTTCTGGTGCTGGTACCTGCTTTAGTGTGAAAGTACGGCAGCGCGTTTCCGCTCTGCGTGTGCAAGTGCACGGTGCCGCAAGTGTACCCGATTCGCCTCGGGGAGAATCGGCAGCGGCTTCTGGGCAGCTGTACAGCATACGCCTGCCCTGGACAAAGTAGTTGTTACCAGGTCGCCATGAAATGCTTGTCGAGGATTCTGGCCACCATCTGCCTGAGAGCGCTGATATAGAGAACGCACTGGATTTGCTACTAAAGGCACAGCTAGAGAGAGCTTTTGGGCCGGAACTCGCGGAGCACTTTTGGGCTGCACGGCAGCCTAGAACTCTCGATGAGCGGCTCGCGTTCATTCGGAAGTGTTGGATTGGTGTCTTCAAGGACTCGCCATTATCAACTTTTGGCCTTGAACGACTCGAGCAACTCGAACGCCTCTGCCGAAGCAAAAGACGAGGCAGGGAACTATCGGCTGCTGAGCACCATCAGTTTGCAGAAGAGCTCGCACGACTCTGGGAGCAGGTCCAGCGATTGCTTCCGCGTGCAGCACCCGAAACTTCCTATGCGAGCAGCGCATCAGCTGGTGGCGTTCACAGTGGAGACGCGCATACCCCAGCAACACTGTCTGATGCCGAAAGTGCGCATGCTGCCCCAGAAGCTATGCGAATAGAGGCACCTGCTACGTCGGCGCGGAGTGCGTCTGGCTGTATGGCGCGGGTTTCTTCCGATGTCGCTGCTGCCGCCACGAATGTATCGCTTGTAGTTCTGGATGGTGAGAATATCGCCTGGGCTCACGGCCAAAATGCAGTGTTCAGCCCGAAGGGCATCGCCATCGCTGTGGACTTCTTTCGAAAGCGCGGTTATCGTTGTGTAGTGTTTCTCCCGGACTATCGGCGGAAACGGGCTGATCTTCCCACGGTTAGCGCATCTGACGCCCTTGTTTTCGTACCTGCCGGAGAATACGATGATACATTCGCCCTGGGATATGCGGTCGGTCATGATGCGATTCTGGTGACGAATGATCTCTTACAGGATCACTTGGATCAGTTCTATCCCGATGAAGGTGAGGCGAGAGAGGCCCTGCGTAAATGGCTGGGATCTCACCGCTGTTCGTTTACTTTTGTGGGTGACGAGTTTCTACCGAACCCACATTTCTTCCTACCGTAACGTGTAAAATCTGATACGGTGTACTGCGAACCCGGAGGACAGCGTGCGAGCCTCAGCGTCGCGCTGCTCCACTATGTGGAACTAGAAGCGACCTTGGCGCCTCGCATACTTTGTCTCGGTAGATATTTCATGTCTGTCCATGTTCTATGCAGCGTCAAGCGTGCAGCAAGGGAACGACAACCGGTCGCCATCGCGGGCAGAGGCACGGGACTGGATCGACACCGTCCGGCAAGGTGGACGCAGTGGCGGCCGTCCCGCGCGAAACCAAACCAGGGTGATCCACCAGTCGCCTGTATGACCAATGTGTCCTGCGTCTGCAGGACGCTTGCAACCGACGTAACTACTCGTTGGCCCCAGGCAGAAGACGAGCGTCATGATTGATCGACACCGGTCCGAGAAAACTGCAACGAACTAGAGCGCAGTACGGCGCCGCCCAAACTCGCCTTGAAGCGCTCCACTTTGAAGCTCTAGCGTGTGGACTTGCTCTGAAGGTAACCATGAAGCATGCTCGGGCCTTTGCAAACGACTCGGATCGTTACCGTTTTGCACAGCACCGTCCCAGAACGCGTTCTCACGAACGGCGGAGCAACGAGTCTCTGTAGAATCACGCTTAACTGCAGCCAAAGGCATCGACAAGTTACTATATTCCGCGATTACATGCCCGCACCTCTGGACAAGCTGGACCAACGCTCTGTATCCTAGGAAAGTACTCGAAAACACCAACGCATCTACGGGGTTTGCAGTCATCGGGCGGGAGCGTACCGCCCCTTCGACTCGGTGCATCGCATGCCCACAGCGTCTTGTACCGCTCGTTGGTGAGCCAAGCTTGGTGCGAGTACTGCACTTTACGGGCTTGACTTTGGATGCAGTGCTTTATTGTTCCGCTTACCGCAAACCAAGGCAGAGGCGCATGCGTACTGCGAAGGAGTGCTGGAAGCTGCCACCTTGGCACGAGGGCCGGTCTCCGGCAACGCACTGGAAGGCTTCAGCGCGTCGCTCAACCGCTGTGCTCAGCAGCTAAGGTTCCTGGCCAGTACTTGCAGGTTGAACTTGGATCCACACCGCACCAAGGGCGTCTGGGTTTGCACGCGGCCCAGAAGCTGGAAACTGGTCAGGTGGTTGCGTCAGTGGAGGTTGCTGCAGCGCTTGTGAGTGAACGACACGGTACCGCAGTTACTACTCCTGATGCAGCGAGCGACGATGCGCGCTGGGAAGCAGCCGCAGAGCTTGCCTTGCGGCTCGTTTTGGAAACCATTCAAAACGAAAGTTCATCATGGATCGATTATGTGGAAAATGTTTGTCGCAAGCGGGAGTTCTACGTGAACCATCCACTACTCTGGGACGCTTCCAGGTCGCGTCTCTTCCGGGGTACCGCACTGGAAACTCGACGAGAAACGCTCCGTCGCGAGCTGGTATCCTGGTTGGAAGAGCGACGAAGGTCCTCCGTTCTTCCCGTTGATACTTTTTCGGCGAGCGCATTCTTGCGTGCAGTTGCGCTGGTGCTCGACAGAGGCACCTGGTTTGCGGACGTTGGTCGATGGGTCCTAGCACCACCGCTCGATGAGTGTCGACCAACTGGTAGAGAGGATGCTACCGTGCGTTTCCAGTGGGTGCGCAAGCGTCTCCTGGGAGGGCGCGAGGAAATCCATTTGATATGTACGAAAGACGTGCTCACTGGGGCTGAGCTCCGCTATCATGCACGCGTTGCGGACGCAATCGACTTTTTCCTGCAGTACGGATATTTCGAAGAGCATTCCAACCCTGATTCGGCGCGAAAATTGCGGGAATGCGTAGGCCTNGTCACACTGGCCTTCGAAATAAGCCGTCTGGATCGATTCTACGACGACAAGGTGGATATTTTGCAGCAGCAGCAGCAGCAACAACGAATTGATGCCACTTCGGAGGATGAACTTGCTGGTCAGACTTTTGTCGTTGCCGCTTCCGACCTCACATCGGAAGCGCTACAAGCCGCGGAGAATCCGCTCAGTGCGATGGTGCAGTTTCTCCGCTTGCTCTGTCTCAGCGGATCGGATGCATTTCTCCTCGAGGGCTTGTTCCGGGATGAAGTGTGGGAGTTCCTGGCGCTGCCTGTATCGGAAGGAAATGAACGAATGGTGTGCGAGTTGGTGCTGGCTTCGTGCGAGGAGCGAATGCAAGCATTGGATGAGGCGCAGGCACTATGTGAAGAAAACTTTTCTCCAGAGCTGAAACAGGCTGCGCAGCTGGTCCAGGAAGCAGAGCGAACGACCCTACGTGCAATTATGACCTACTTTAGAAACGAACTCACTTCGTTGCGCGAGAAGGAATATTATCATGAGCGGCGCCTGCGAGCCCTGGACTTGTATCGTCCGCTCGATCCCGACGAGATTCACGATGCCGACGCCACCGGCTTCGATCAGTACATGTGATGAGCGACACTGAAGGAAGCACTGCATCGTCAACGCCAGTGCAGAAATATGGAAAACACCACGGCTATCGCTGGCAGCTGTCGTGGGCCCACAATGTATCAAGACGCGCTCACGAGGGTGTCCTGATCCCTCACTGAGGCGCTGAATCGTGTAGCTCGTTGTTCTGGTCACACGGTATTGTTTATGGACTGGAGGCGCTGACATGTTGCTCCGAGAAGCAGGCGCAGTTATCGGAGGAGCCATGGCTCCAGCTGCGGCCGTAGCGACTCGATCAGTAGCGGCAGTGATAGCGACGACGCCTGGGTGCTGCTGCTGCTGCTGCTGACCGTACACTGCGGAAGCGCGGTTTGCATGGATGCGTGTCCGCCGGAGCGACCAGTATTGTACCAGGCGTCTTTGCGACCTATGTTTCTACTCTGAGATGACGTCGGATACCAGTCGGCCGAGCAAGCGCTGTCAAAGCAGATGATATCGACAATGTATCGCATGACTCGATATACTCAGAACAGTGAATCCGGGAACACCCGCACCTGCGCGCCCTTTTTGTTTTCGTTCGCTCTTCGTACAGATTCGCAGTAAAAGGAATGTATCCTGTAGATTGGAGCAAGGATGCGGAAAAAGTTTATGCTGCTACTGCTACCTTGCGGCAAAGCGGCCTTGCTTCGATATATCAGATACTCTGCGGTCGAAAGGTGGATCAAGTACCCTTCATGGTAATCGTCATTCGGAACATCGTGCACTCAAATTGGAACTTAGACTCTATCGATAAGACAGTCTCCTCGCCAGTACCTTACACGCGGTTTTGTCACTAAGACATAATACCTNAGAAGCTCAGAATGTGAAGTTTGCGCGCCCATGATACGAAATGTCATGAAAAGACACATACGTACAAAGAGAAAAACACATCTCTCTTGGACACCGTATCGCGTTGAACAACACACGACCGAATCCGCACTGGAACGTGAACTCCTGTTACAGGAGGGAAGCGTATTCGCCTCACTCGGTAAGTCTCGGCCCGGACCACATGGTTGATCTGCGAATGAGCATTCCAAGAGGGTGAAACCGCAGTTCGTCAAGAAGAGACAAACGAGCCTGACGACGACGTCAGCCCTAGCACCAATACTATAATGTGGTCGCCTGCAAATCACGTAGTGGACTAGATCGTTCCTCATTGCATCATTCATCGAGGCATTTCGGGAACTTGCCCTCCCGAATTCCGTTCTTCTGCTCCAATGAAACAACGATTTCCTTGACACCAAAGCTGTCAGGGAATACGCAGTTGAAATTGGCGTTCAGCTACGCTTCGTGCCAGTCTGTTCTCCCTGGTTGACCCTGCCGAATGCGTCTTCGCTCCATTGTCGAATGCGGTATTTACACTCGCGGTTCAATGGAAGAGACATTCGAGTTCATGACTCCTTCGCAATTCGTTCTTTTCATGGTCGATTTCTACCACTTTCCCAACCGCGAACTGCCGTGTTGCCCCGCTGCCCGTGCGCGGGAGCCAGCGAAAAGACGTGCTTTGACTCGAAGGCATGCTCGCGAAGCATCTGACGAAAAGATGCGTAAGATGCCGCAGACGTTACCGCACAAAAGGCGTTTGTCAGTGCTACCATGTACCCAGTGTGCCTCAGTTCCGAGNAAAGATCGGAAGTGGAGGATGGCGCCTAAATACATGCCACCCGACCAAGTAAAGATGAAGATCAAGAGCATAGGCCAATAAAAGAAACGATTCTTCCGAAAACAGGTCAAGATATGACCAGAAGAAAACGCTCTTGGTGGGGAAAGTTCAGAATGAAAACGCTATCANGGCCTCGCGACAAAAACTCANGAACGGGAAGGTCTTACAAAAAGTGAAATGCAGGACGCCAACAGGTATCGCGTAGCTTCTTCTTTGAGGAAGGCTCGCCTGACGTCCCTCGCCTTGGTGCACATCGTCGAGCAACTGTTCGTAGGGGTTATAGCCGCGGGGCTGCCAGCTATCCAAATTCCTCTGCCATATTTCGATGAAGCTTTCCCGCGCCAACACAACGGATGCGCGGAATGTAAGACGCACAACAGCTTGATCACAGGATCGGAGATTTACATACATGGTTTGTGGAATATCTCGAAGTGCAGCCGCGGGACGTTGTTGGTCGAAAAAAATCCATAGCGCAGGTACCAACAGGTATCAAAACAACCTCAAAAAACAAAAGCGTATACGGGTCATTCTCCAGCGCATCATGGAGCGCACCCTGTGCACGTTGTAACATCACTTTTCTAGACCTGAAATCGTGACTTGTGGGAGAGATCCTACGCAAGAGACCGNCCGTGAGCGTCGAAATGGCCGAGACAGACGATCTTTGGCGGGGCTGCATGAGAGCGTGCTGGGATCACCAACGGTTTCATTTCGAAAGAGACAAGAAGCGTAAATTCGATAACTTGCTCCATGTGGTGGNAAAGGAACTGGCCTAAAAGGCATGTTATTTGATAGGAGCCTATGGCGCTGGACGTGCTGCAGCGCGCCAAGGCTGCGCTCGTTATCCTTCGACGAGAGCATACAGCGATCGCAGGATACGATTCGATACGATTCCGATCGGNGCTTTCAATGCGACATAGACCTACAACGAGCGTAGGTGTCCGCTGAAACAGATAGAAACGCAGAGCGTGGAACAGAGACCGATGTATGAATTGATGTACGGGGAGCGGCGTGCTATGGTGTGATTCCACCAACAAGAAAAAGCGCCAGTGCCTTGTGCACAGATACTTGAGCGGCTCGATCAACATCCGGGAATATCTCGNGCTTTNGGGAGCGTCCAGCGGCACTGTGTCAAGCGGAATTTCATACGGATCGCTTCATCCTCAGNGTGGGAATTGAGCTGGAATGATCAAGACTTTCGATGAAAAAAATCAGTAGCCAGTCGAGGATGTGTTGGATGCTCGCCTTGGGCAAGGCACAGTTACGGTACGCTGCAGCAAAGCGCANAGACTGGACCGCCTTATACGAACACTGGGNACAGTTTTCTCGAGCATTTGGTAGACGATCATCGTGTTTCATTGTATGAAGTTACTCAGGATTCGAAGAGCGATCGCGTCGACCTGCTCAGCTAGCGGGCGGCTTGTGTGCAGTTGCTTGTAAACGAAGCGCACATAGACACGTATACATGCATACACATCTCCCATTGCGATGGACGGCCGTGCAACGTTGCACGAGTCTGAGTACGTTCACAGAGCATTGAATGCGAATGCCCTAAATACGCGATACTTGCACTCGGCTTTCGTGCCTCGGACGGTATCATCGGTACCCCTGGCACGAAGCACGGCACCACAGCCTGACGCAGAAGTTCTGGGTCCAGCGCGGCGTTGCAACGCCCAAGAGTCTACTTCGATTCATAAAGGGTCAGTAGGGTTCCCAGAGCGTCTATGGATGCAACGTTCGTAAACCTCTCTGCCGGAGCTCGTTGCCGACGAGCGCCCTGTGAGTCTACGGGTCGAACGCGAGGCCGGTTGCCCTGCCGGGCGAACACTTGGTACACCCCGGAGGGCATCAGCCACCGTGCAGCGTCGAAATGAACGCGATCGTATCTCCTTCCCGTAAAACGTATTCCATTTTACCCTCTAACTCCCAGTCGACTTCGTTGACAAGCACCAAAACTCCCGGACGAAGCACGCCATCGCCCGAAGCGAAAAACTCGTGTCGCTCTCGGACTTGGTGCCGTCGAATCCACCTAATTAACTCGCCTACCGTCTTTGCCGGAACATCACACGCAACCGTCTTGGCTTTGGCGCTTGTAATTGCATCCAATCCACCGCCAAACTCTAAGGTAATCAGGACCATGAACCACCAACCCCTGAACAATGACGAGGACGAGAATTTGTGCTCGCGCATATGGAGACGTTTTCCCGGTCTCGCGGCGTTTCGGAAACAGCGAGTTAGGGGGTCTTTTCTAGCGGGTCTTGGGAGCGAGTGCAAACTTCAACCTAAGAATCACACCGTCAAGGTCCAAGTGGTGCATAGTCTATCTACAAAAAGGACGCTTTTACGCCGTACAACGTGGGTGGTCAGCTTCCAAGGTACTTGGCGAGCCGCCACGCTCATCGACGCTGCCGAACAGAACACCGTGGGAGTCGTTCATGTTGTCTGCTATTTACGTGTAAAGAGGACTCGTTTCCGCTGTGTGGATCATGTTTAGCTCCCGAATATTGGGGCAAGCCACAAGGCTCTACGCAGCTGTTCGACTATTCGTGAAGTAAGCTGGTGATTTTGCGCTATTCGGAGAGGCCAACTGGAATCCCAGCCAGCAAGCGATGAGGCATGGTTTCACACGGGAAAAAGTGCGCGAACCATGCAGAAGCAAAGCCACGTGGCGTTCTTGAAACCGCTGCCTGCCGATAGTGGTATTCACCGACGCAAACAGTTCGATGCGGTGACTTTCAAGGGAATCTGCCGTGCGCCGCTGCATGAAACGCTGACAAAGTTTTGCAGGGCGAGGTCCATGCTCATAGCGCTCTGGACAACATCGCACCAGACGGGAAGGGAGCGCTTTGCTGCGGTAGCGCCTGAGGCCCCGCATGCCCTCTGTGCCGTCGGTCTGGGGGTTCAGTACCGTCCGAGCGCCTCGGTGTGTACAGACAGCGGTGGGGGCGTCATCACGAGCAGCGACGTGCGGTAGTCCAGCGGAGGGCGGCGACTAGAGTCGAATGGCATGCATGTACAATGAGTCACCAGAACACCTGCCGGTGAACAAATGCTGATCTGTGTCCCCGTCCATGGACTCGGGAATCAAGGACGCGATGGAGCAAGTCGTGATCGATCTTGTCCGGACAGCCGCATGGGTACAGGGGAGCCAGCGTCGAGCAAAGTGCCGCACACGAATTGTCCTTTGCTTGCAGCTGCACCAATGGTAGAATAAAATGGAAAAGATTCCATGCCTCGGGCGTAAATACTGGGCTTTGGGTCTCTTCTCAATGTCATCGAAACCAGTCGCTGCGCGCTTGCTCTGCAACCGCTTCCTTCTCCTCTCTCTGGTATACGGCTGCAAATCCAACAGGCTCTCTTCTGGCTCCAGATCCGGGGTCGGCAGTTGAGGGATGGTGTTGGTTGCTCGAAACACCAGATCAGGGTGCTTCCGGCTGCTGTCAACGCATTTCATGCACAGGCCAAAGTTACAATATACGCTACGATTGTCATTTCCATCCTCTTTGGATGCAGCCTCGATGCACCTTTTCCAGTGTTGCGACTTGGCGGTGGACATGTTTGTTTCCAACACTGGCGCCGAATCCCTGGCCCGAGCGCCGTCTTGTCACGCGTGATCCCTTGCCTTGATCCCTCGGCATATGAACTTGACGGATACAGAAGGCGCGTCACGATGCCTTGCTTAGTTTCTGCGTCCGGCGCATTAACCAAGGATTCCGAGTTTCTATTACGCGATGTACCCGTCGAGTGCTCACACCGCTGCATTCGCATATACACGCTGTTCTATTCGATGGAGAATTTGTGGAACGTGATTTTGTCTACGATGAAACAAGAACCGGTAGAGAAATCGACGCTGGAGCACATTTCGAGTTATTTCGATGCGTCTGCGCCCATTCAAGCACAGCTTTGACGCACACTTCTCCAGAGGCGATAACGAAGATAGCAACAGCCCAAGTTCAGGACCCTTTTCCTCGCAAATAGATGGGATGGGAGCATCTCAGAACACATCCCGAACTGGGCTTCGTGCTGCTGTAGAATGCGGTATCCTCGACGGCAACAAACAAAGTAAGGTTTTGTCTCTCGTACCGAGTAGACCATTTGACCTGAGAAGATCGATGACCTTTCGGCGTGGGCTTGTGAACAAGTCGCCAAAGGGCCACACCGCCATGCTATCCGTCGTGCACTGAGCGACGTGAATCGCTGCGCCCTCGCATTGCCTTGAAGCGGAAAGATCGAAACTGGGAGGAATGTATGATTCGAGCGTACAGCACGTAAAGAAAGGAGAAGAGCGGCGACGTGTCCATATGCATTGAATCGCGATAGCTGTTGTTTTACAGGCGCTTGCTCCCGGACAAGCCGAATGAGCTTCATTCCAGTGACGTCATGAATGCCAACGACAGCGCGTCGAAGGAGTCACGCTGAGCGTACGACCGAGAATCCTCGAATGACGTATGAATCCTTGAACTTCTATGGATGCTCTTCGATTGTCGAGGCCGTAGAATTCAACCAAAAACATCGAAAGGCGGTAACAAAGATGCTAGTTCAGCTTTTAGTGGTAATCTGCCGCGGGACACGGGCGGTGCAGCGTCCCCAGGAGACATCTCCAGTACTGCAGGAGCGGCACCCGCTCGCGCTGAATTGAGGCGCGCGTCTGTCGACCAGCCCGATACCGACTCGGAAACGTTTGCGAGTATGGTAGTAGTGTTCTTCGGGCCAAGATCACTTGTGTGTGTGTCCCAGTACGACGGAACACAGGTTCTGCTTGCAAACGAAACGTTTCGCAAGTTTGCTTCCGTTGCGTTGCTATAGAATATGGACGAAATACGCCGCCGTCAAACTTTACAACAGGTGCAGTGACGCTCTCCGACGCGTTCCCGCGAAATCTCTACTCTAGGAAAGCTTCCATCTTCATGCGGTTTACTGTGCGCATTGCGGCGGAAAAAGGTGNAAGCACTCGCCGTAGGTATTCTTTGCCGCATACAGTNCGTGGCGGTGCAAAACACGAGGTCGACGACGCTCCGCCGAAACGTCGATCCTCAACGGGCGCCGCTCTCTCTGCACCCGAGACGCTGCTTGCAGTCCGCACAAGTGATCCTAATCATGGGGCAAGCTCAAAAGCGGATGCGGCTGGAAACCGGCGGCAAATGCAGGCGCTAGACTGTAACGCTACGGAGCGTGGCAGTGCAAAAGATGCGTCCCCTGTCTTCGGAGACTCGCTGTCGTCCAGACAGTACGCTGGTACTTACTCCGAGGAGAATGCCCTGCAGCGCGACCGTACTACAGGTAGCGTTTCAAATAATGTCACCGATGATGCCGGTATCCGTCCAGGCATCCGTCCCGTGGACCACGCCGATGACCCGCGGACCCTGATTCCGTCGAGTTGGTGCAAGACACCAGCGCGACTGAGTCAGCGGATTGCTGTTTTCGGCCAGTCTCCCGGAGCTGCATCAGCCCAAACAAAACGATCCGAGGAAAGAATGCATCATTTGCCGCCGATTTCCGTACAGAGCGTCCGCAAACGAATCCGCATCCCTTCAGCGGAACCGATGAGCCAGCAGACTCCCAGATGCGATGAAGAGCCTGCTTCAAACGGCGCCAGAAGCGAGCATCGCGAAGCACGCGAGACGAGCGACGATGCCGCTTTTCGCTCACCTTTTGCGGAGACGTTTTTCGGGAATCCTGACGGTACGCCTTGGTCTTCAGCTCGCAAAAGAAAGATTGCTTCCCGGCTCTGTTGGGGTACTGGTTCGGGGACTCGATCGCCCTCGAGCCTGGTCGCGACACAGCAGCAATCGCCTCCGCCTCTGGAGCTCGACGGACAGCACCTAGCATGCTCGCCTCAAGGTGAGGCGCATCTGTCTCGAACTGGCACTGACGGAGCGCCGTGGGCGCTCCGACTACACTATCGATGCGCGATGAGCCGCTTCGCCAGAATGCTTCGGGAGTGGGAGTCAAGGCGCCTGCTTTTCCTCCAGCAATCACAAGAGGACCCTGCTTTGTCGCTATTCAGTCGTCTTGAACGCGCAGAAATGCAGAGCGCTTCTGTTACGCCCACCGTCACCGTGCAAAAGGTCCTGTGGCGCCCGAGACGGACGGGCGCTGCTTCCGAACGCACCGTTCCGCTTCGAATTGCCCTTGTTGCTGTCGGGGATATCGCCGAAAGCGTCTCCATGACGCAGCATCAACTGGCGGCTCGCCCGAGCTTGAATACGGGTGCAGCGGTGGCATCTGCAAGGGACAATTCGAACGATTGTCGCTGGGCAGTCACCGACGCAGCTCAGCAACACCCGGATGTTGCGACCTTATGCGAACTCGTTNGCGATAATGGCGCCATTTTAGCAACAAGAACGCGCCGAGGACTTGACCAAGCTATCGTGCAGGAGGAGACACCAGCAACAGCGGTAGCGCCGGCTCCGCTNACATCCGTCGATACCCGCAGAGCCAGCGCCATCAGCAGCAGACAGTATTGCCGGAGCTCCAGCTCCGATCATAGAATGAGTGCAGTCCTCTTTCTGCCTGAGCGTGCCGCGAGCGGTATCGTAGAGCCCGGCCGCCGTCTCCAGTTGTACGGTGCATACTGGACGAGTTGGCTGCGGGGCTCGCCAGCAGCACCAGCAGCACCAGCAGCGAGTTCGACGTTAGCGCCAGCTATCGTTGCGGCCCTTGCAGTGCCACTGGAACAGCCGCTAGCTTCTCCGTCGCGAACTGGCCAACCATCCCCGGAAACTTTTGCGAACGTACGTACTGCTGACGGTCCAGGGGAACAACGTGAAGCCTCCCAGCCTCGCGTACTAGCACCAGGAGCCAGTGCCGTGGCTCCCCTGGAACGTTTCTGGTACACCCAACTACGCCAGTGTATTCTACAACAAATCGCGCACTGTCTCCCGCCGTCTACCTTGCAGTGCCGCTACCTATCTTGCTTAGCGCAGGTTTTCCACGAACCGTACCTTGTCCAGACTCGTATTGGTTTTTGGGGCAGGCTCTGCGGCCCAGGTGAGCAGCACGAGAACACCGGCTGGTTCACTGTTGCTGATCTCGACGGTGGAACCACTGCCATTGTGACGTACACAGGTAATCGAACTCCTTTCGTCGAGTTCGAGCAACTCGGACAATGTCCAGGCCTCTTCTTCTTCGAGCAACTGCGCGTGTCGATGTTGTGCCCTGCGGCTGCGTTGTGCCGGCGACAACAAGCGCCCGCGGAGACGTTCGCGTTGCAGCCAGCACTGCAACTCGCGTGGCTTCCGCAACGTTCCCGACTAGTGCCGCTTCCACCTTCGCTGGTGTCGAATTACGAAGGACTGCATCTGCATAGTTGATGCCGTTTTTGGAGCCGCCACTACGTGTCGCTTCGGCACACTTGAGTCTCTTGGGACTCGAACAGCCAACCCGCTTGTTCCCCGGCCGGCAGGCGCTGCGTCTGCCCCTGTGGACGTTTGGAAAGCACGGCCTCGCGGAGCACTGGCGAGGTTCGCTCATCGCTCGCACAGACTCGCGTCCGGAACCGGGCAGCGCTCCACCCGAGGCACTGCGTCTGGTACCGACCACAGGTGACGGCCGGTGTCTCTTTCGGGCGATTGCCAAGTGTTTGGCCTTTTATGGAAAGCGGCCGCTTCCTGAGCACCTCGAAAGAGCCGACGCAGACGCTCTCCGGGAGGCGGCCTTCCAAGAAATCTGTCTTCTGCGTCGGCAGGAGTTCCAGAAGAAGCACGTCGTAGAGGGTGACATGGGCGCTTACTGCGCACAGTTGCGCTCTCCAGAGTTCTACGCTGGAGAACCCGAGATGTTCGCCTTGGCGGACGTCCTCGAGAGACCCATTGAGGTGTATCTGGTACACCCGCAAAACCGGACGCTGCTCAAAATCGTCGAGTACGGCTCAGTCTATCGCAAAAGACAGCAGGATCTGGAACCCGTTCGAGTCGCTTACAACGGAACGAATCACTATTCAGCGTTGTTACCAAGGACGCAGCGCTAACGGGTGCCTTATCTGCGCGGCCTTGCACCGTTCTGGTGCTTCANGCGTAACTCGTTTGTTGACTGAGTCAGTCGAGGTACTTGGAGGCATATTCTTTTTCACTTGACCGGTCTGAAAAGAAGTTTGCGTTTGCATGTGCGCGCTCTCTGGGAAATCGGCCGACAAGTGATGCGTCCGATGCATTCGACGAGATCCTGAACGAGACGATGATCGTGTCATAAAGATCCATCCAGAGACCAAGTCTTATTTGACATGATCCCGGGAACGAATCGCCAGTCTCGCTCTCGAGCCGGAACGCGCCCTTACAGCATTCTCTAGGAGCCGATAAGAAAAACGTGTGATTAGTCGGTGCGGTTCCTTTAGAACAGCACGATGCCGACGTGTGTCACGTTGGGTTTCGAGTCCAACCGTTGGCAGCGGACGATGTGCCCGATGCAGGGTGACGAGTCCAGCGTAGCGGTGCTCCTGAACCATAAACCGAACGAGCACTTGTCCTACTCTGAGACTCGTCTATTGTGATAGGTGTGCCAACGAACGTGTGAACTTAGGTCCGTTTATATGAAGGAGACAGTGCATGTCTGCATGTCTACGCAAAGCAACGCTTTTGCTTCTACCTCGGAGCACCTGCTGGTCCAGACACGCTCCCGCACTGGACTGGTACCCAGCAGGCGGAGCAGATTTCGTAGCAATCATCATCTTTGCGGGTACCGTTGCCGGCACATTCGTGCCGCTGTGCCGCATACGAAACGCACTTTGTCGTCCAGGTCTATCCACGCTCGCTACAGCATCCGCATCGGGTGCTGCGGCTGCAGGTGCTGGTACCATCCTCGCCCGCNNCCCACACGGGAGCGCTCGTTGACGCCTGCGTTTCGAGTCTGCCACAATCCCTGTTCATAGATCGATCACAGCACGTGCATCATTGTGAAAGACTGTTGCACTGCGTAC
>JGI24721J44947_10004019_pt1 | contig 20620 bp, 24 predicted proteins | sample YelNatPaOPGAMG01_FD_44947 | JGI IMG/M metagenome (IMG submission 44947) | reverse complement strand
CGACAAAAGAGTTTTCTGGGGCGTACAAAACAGCAATAAGGGTTAACAAATCCTCCTCTCCCTCCACAACAATCTTGACACGATAATTGCATTTTGTTGCTNCACAAATCGCTTCTATGGCTTCATCCGTGATTGTTCCAGGAGGATTTTTAATGTTNATTGTTTTGTCTGTTTGAANCTGAAATGGCTGAGCGTCTTTCCGCATTACTCTATTATCAATGATAGACAATTTAGGAAGCAAGTGGTTTTCTGTTAGATTTTTTGAAACAGTATCCCCGACGGAGATTATAACAGCAAAAGTTTCCTTTTCAATCATGTCTTTGAAAATTCTTATCGTTTCTCTAAAAGAACCACGAATCAGTGTACCTAGAGGCTTTTTAAGTTTTATACGCAATTCTGGCGTTAGGCTGTATGCGATAGTCATTTACCTGACCTTTAATGCGTAACGTCCCTTGTCTTTTATATTCATGGCTTTTGCTATGACTGAGTCTTCTGGGTCAAACATTATTACTAGCCCACCGAAATCNTCGCTTAGGGATGATGTTTTGCATTTTGGACACACATTCTCTTTAGTTATTATGCGGCATGTTGGACAAGCTTTTTCACTCATTTATTCACCCTCTGCTTTTTGTTTGCTNTTCTTCTCCGCTGTTTCCTTTATTTTTTGCACNTCCTGCTCAATCCACTCCAATTTTCCGAGAAATGGTTGCCTTGCTGTTACACCAATTTTTCCAGAACTTCCAGCTCTTCCAAGCGAAACTGCTGTTATTCGAACCCGCACATGATCTCCACTCATGAGTTTCCTCTTCGTTTCCTTGCCCAACAAAACCCCTTGTTTTTCATCATATGAAATAAAATCATCCATAAGTTGTGAAACATGAAGCAAAGCATCAATAGGGCCTATCCTAACGAACGCTCCAAAATCAGCAATCTCCACAATTTCTCCTTCCACCACTTCTTGAATTTTAGGATAAAAAGTTAACAAAGAAAATGATACTTTATGGTAAGTTGCGCCATCTCCTGGAATTATTTTTCCAGTGGAACTGACTTTCACATCGGTGACGGCTATAACATAACCTAATTCTTCATCAACCACTCCTTCATATTTTGTTTTAACTTGTTGAAGACTAACTGCTTCTAATGGATTGCCGAAAGTTTCTGGCGGAATGCGAATTGTATCTTCTCGGGTTATCAGCTTAAACAGAAGATTATACCCTCCCATCTATTTCCAAATGTGATTTTTGCCTCACATAAATAACTGGCACACTTATATTTCTTAGCTTCTTTCTAAGCTCTCTGTCATTCGTAAACACTGGACATCGCCACTTTCTTGTCATTTCAATAATAGCATCATCCGGAGAACTTGCAATTGTATCGTTAACCTCAAAGAATCTACATTTCTCAGTCAACTTCAGAGCATAAGCGGACAATTTACGCATTTTTGGTGAACTTTTTTGGGTTAATGTTTCAAGTTCCTTCTTTACGGGTGATAACAATATTGGGTCAAGTTTAACGTTCAAAAGTGTTCTCAATTCTTCAAAAATGTCAATCTTAAACTGGAGCGGAACAAAAAAGGCGTTTGAATCCAATATCACTTTCAACTTTTTCATTGCATACCCAGCTTCTATTGTCATATCTATTTTATCATTCCGTATCCTATGAATCTCCATCTACCCGCCATTTTTCTACTGATTGCAACTCTTGAACCAGCTTGGGCGCATACTGGTCGCGTGAGTTTGATTGTAACCGTACCCTTTTTGGTCGAAGCAACTTTGCCCACAGTTATTGCGGCACCTACATGCAAAAGCAACAGTTCATTTAGGATAATTTCCTGAACTTTCATAAGCTCTTTTGTTCCAAGTGCACGTTCCAAAATATGAGTCTCTAACGTCAACTCTGATAATGTTGGTGGAAGTGCGTTAGGCTTTCCGACAATGTTTCCAGTTAAACCATCTGCTTTTGAAAATGAGGGGTCCAAAAGAGTTCCGACACCGACTAATCCACCGCAATAGGCTTCTTCTACGTTTTTCCCACCAGCATGCAAACTGACAATTTCACTGAATAAGGGATTATAATTGCTTCTCCCTTCCCTCTCTATAGCTATTCCAGGGCGGATTTCTATCCTATCACCTAGCACAAATTTGCCTTGAAGTATAGTACCTCCAATTATGCCTCCTTCCAACTTTTCAATTTGAGTACCCGGTTTGTTAACATCAAATGAACGCACTATATACATTAATGGGGTTCTTGTCTCATCTCTTTTCGGCGTGGGTATAATTTCTTCTAATGCTTGGATAAGAACGTCAATGTTTACTCTACGTTGTGCTGAAACAGGAATTATAGGCGCGTCTTCAGCAATTGATCCTTTAACAAAATTTTCAATTTCCTCGTAACTTTCATGTGCTCTTTTCTCGTTAACAATGTCAATTTTGTTCTGAACAATTACAATGTTCTTTATGCCAATGATCTCTGCTGCAGCTAAGTGTTCTCTTGTCTGCGGTTGAGGGCATGGTTCATCTGCTGCAATTACAAGCAACGCGCCATCCATTATTGCCGCTCCAGAAAGCATAGTAGCCATTAATGCTTCATGGCCTGGTGCGTCTACAAAACTAACTGCGCGAACAAACGTGGCTTTTGAACCGCAATTAGGGCATGTAGGTTGTGTTGAATAGTTTTTTGGCGTTTCACATTTTGGACACTTATATATTGGCATATCTGCATAGCCTAACTTTATTGTTATACCTCTTTTCAACTCTTCGCTATGTCTGGATGCCCAAACACCTGTTAACGCCTCCACTAATGTAGTTTTGCCATGGTCAACATGACCTATAGTGCCAATGTTAATTTCTGGTTGACGTGGCATGATTGTACTTTTTTGCTTTTCTTTAGACATTGAATACAAACCTCAAATTATTGGTCTAATCATCTGCCATTTGCAGTTCAAATAAGACCTGTTTGTTTTAAAGATTTTGTCTTTGCTGGAAAAAATTAAATTTTAAGTAAACTCTTTCTTGCTCATTCAGAACCAGACGTTTGAGCTTTTCCTTTTACTTTTTTTCCTTCTTTGGGTTGTGCTGGTTTTTCTGTTATTTTCATGTTTAGCTGCATGATTTCATCAGTTATTACGTTTCCCCGAACTGTTTTTCGCCTTCTTTCTCCCTCTTTTTTAGGGTTGAATCCGACTCCTCCACTTAATATCACTTGTCGACGGACTCCGCCGTGAACGTTCCGTCTCATAGGAAATCCATCCTTGTCTGAACCGCCCATTATCTGGAGTTTATGACCTGGCAAGTCAACTATTGAACCTTCTATCGTATCTCCTATTTTTCTGCCAATTAAAGACGCGGCACGCGACTCTTCAATCTCGACTACTTTTGAAGTTCTTGTTTCCGGGTCTGATATGATTATTTTGAACTTAGCCATTAGTGATAGCTCTCCAGTAAGTATTATGAAAGTCAAACACCTCTTTATTAAAGATTTATGAAAAGTTGACAATTTCATCGGGTAAAAGTTTTAATTTAGCCTTGAAATCGTTTTCTGGCTATGTGGCGGTTAGGGTTTTTCTTTCATGAAATGGCTTTTGGGCTACTGTCCATTTTCCTCCCATTGTATGTAATAACCATAGGTGGATCATTGTTTGACATAGGTATTATGTCTGCAACAGCTCTGTTTCTGGTAATTCCCGCTTCTTTCTTTTGGGGTTATATCTGCGACAAAACAAGACATTACAAACGCTATATACTCATTTCATTCTTGACATCAACATTTCTTCTTTACCTTTTCACCATCACTACTAATGTGGGCTTATTGATAGTTTTATATATAATTATGTCAATACTTCATGTAGCGCATGAACCGCCTAAAAATGTACTAATAGCAGAGCTCTATTCTCGTAAGGACTGGGAAAAAACGTTTGCACTTTACGAAGGCTTCACTGAAACGGGGTGGCTAATCGGATTACTCCTAGGATTTTTAGCATCAACCTACGCGCTTAGCGCAACTTACACATTGCTACTGTGTAGTGCCCTAAACTTTGTTGCATTTGGAGTGTCTGCCGTTTTGATAGAGGATCCTATTCTAATCTTTGAAAGAGGTTTAGTAAGCATAGAAAAGGCAATAGACTTTGCATTTAAGGGCGTGGTTATCGCTTCACAGCTTTTGGATGGGATGCCCCAAAATGAAAGACTAAAGAAAGAGAATCTGCAAATGTTTTGCATTGGTTTGGTTCTTTTTTCAACGGCTACGAGTATGCTTTTCACACCTTTGCCAATATTCTTCTCCCAAGCATTATCTTTACCAACAAATGTTGTGTTTGTGATGTATGTGCTAAATTCTGCTGGGGGAGTTACAGGCTATTTTCTAGCAAGAAACAGATCCAACCAAATGCGAGAAAGGCATCATATAGGGCGGACAATAATATTCCGAAGCATACTCACAGTTCTTCTCGTGGCAGTGGCACAGAAACTTGTATACACCGCAGTTTTAGCGGCAGCAATTCTGTTTCTAATGGGATTTGCCTATGCCTTGTTTCTTGTTTACACTCTTTCATTGTCTATGGAACTTATACCTGCAAGAAAGGTTGGTTTATTCAATGTTTTTGTAGGAATTGGCGGGGCATGCGGTTCGTTCGTTGGTCCTTTTCTCGCTCAGACACTCAATTTCACGTTTGTATTTTTAGCCTCTAGCCTAATCTTCTTCTTAGCCTATATCGCTTTCAAACTCTTCCAATAAGACAGATTTTCAAATTGATTTTTGACTGAATTGACTAAGTGCATTAATTGCGTAAAAAGTGAGTTGAAAGTAGCCAAGTGCCTTTTAGACTTCGTTTAATCTTAATGCAGCTCTTATATAAGCATGTGTTTGGTGGACTTCAATTTTCCTTCCTTTATGAGAACCAGTGTTCAAAATGTAAAATATAACTCCATAGTCGAATAGTTTTCTGAAGAATCTTTCCTGCCTCTCTTTATCCATCTCCAGTTGGTATGGATCATAAAAAGGCTCATAGCCATATTCTCCCCATTTTTCTTGAGGTCCACCACCTGGCATAATTTTGAACTTGCCCTCTTTCAATATTTTTATAGCTTCGTCTTGCTCCAATTTTTTTATTGGTGGTGATTCTTCATCCCTTGTCAGCAACAAAATATATTTTAAAGTTATTTTGTTCACTACATTCTTTTTTCCCTTAAAGACTTCTTGAACGTTTCCATATTCGTCTGTAACAAGCATAGTGAACCTCTCACGTGGAAACATTGCTCTTGAATTTCCATAAGACCAATAGCACAAATTCCAGCNCTCATCAAAGACACACCTTCTCTTTTTTTCAATGACGCTTCGATAACANGGACCCATTTTTTGGACATCATCACTTTTTTGTTTGCAATCCTCTTTTCTGGCAACTATGTTTTCAAGTGGTAATCCATCAAAAGATTTAATGAATGTAGGGTGTCTTTCCGCTATTTCAGTTCTTATGTAAAGTTGCCTTTCTGGCTGTTCTGCAGTAACTTCTTTTTTTCCTTCATTAAATGCTACAAAAAGATAATCATCGCCAACTACCTTACTTGATTTTACGTTGTACAAGAGTTCGTGGAACTGTGATGTCTTGCCTGTTCCAGTAGGGGCAATTATTGCAACGCCTATAGCTTCGCCTTTTCTTTCAAAGCCCACTGATGCACCGTGAATTGGATATTTACCTTTCCACTTGAGGATTTCCGTTGCTAAGCCCAAAGCGCTTTTGGATTTGGCAAGACCGTAATATTCTGAGTTTACTCCTAGAGCAATCTTTCTGTTTAAGTCATAGAACAAGCAGGGTTCATAATTTTTTACTCCAGTTATGACGTAAACCTCTCCATCCACATTCTTTGAATTGGATTTAAACCAATTCAGCTGCCAAAAATCTGAAATGTGCTTTGAATTAGTCTTTAANCTTATTTTTGCGCCACACAAGTTTGCAATGTGTACAAAAGGAAGATTTGAACTGTACTCATCGAGAATTTTGTCTATTTCTCCCTTGTCTTTATACGCAGGCGGTCTTCTATCTGGGAATGTTGTGTAATTGTTGATTGTCTTCATCTTTAGCCTTACTTTTGTTAGAAAGTTAGATATTTAAAGGTTCTACAGGCTTCAAACCTACGTTTTCTGTTTTGAATTTAATTGGCTACTGCTTCTATTCTACATGAACTCTGAATAGGTCAACATCCTCTCTCATTGCTGGTGTCAACTCAAGGAAGTCTCTCACAGCACGTTCAATGTCTTTCGATTGTGTCACATATCTTCCGACAATAATTATGTCTGCACCTTTTTCCAATGCTTCTTTGGCTGTTTCCGGCACTATCCCACCTGCAACTGCAATTAAAAATTTTTTATCCTTGAAAGTTTGTCGTATTTCTTGGATAAGTTCTAATCCAATTGCTCTTCCAGTTTCTTCGTCTATTCCTCTGTGCAAAATAACTATGTCAGGAAATTCTTTAAGCGGTTTCAGTTTTTTAATAGGGTCTTCCACGTTTAGCATATCCACCACCGCATAGACTCCAAGTCTTTTTGCCTCATGGATAAATGAATCAAGAGTTTCAGATGGTGCTAATCCAGCAGCAACTACTGCATCTGCAGTTTCCTCATATGCTAAATCCACCTCAACTTTTCCGACGTCTAAAGTTTTCAAATCGGCAATGACAAATACGTCTTTTGCAACTTCTCTGAGATCACTTATCACTTTTGTTCCATACCTTTTAATTAATGGTGTCCCTGCTTCGAGTATTATCCTATCGCTCTTAGGAATCTGTGCAATGATTTTTTTGTTTCTGTCCAATTCTGGTATGTCCAATGAGATTTGCAGGTATGGTGGTCTCCACAGGCGAGGGACTCTAAATCCCATTATAGGATGTTTAGCTCTATCTTTATCGTAGAGGATCTTCTCTAAAGTAGGATATTTTTGCAGAGCTCTTTTTAAAGCAAGCTTGGTTGCTCCATAATTGTAATGGTATAGCTTTCGGTAATCACTTGCTTGTGGATGCACAAAAACACTGCAAACAATAACCCAATCATCCACTTTATCCTTGGGAATAAGTCCCTCTTCAACAGCATCTGCAATAGCCTTAGCCACAGCAGCCTGTGCAGGTCCAAAAATCTTATTTGCATCCTCAAGATTTTTCACTGTAACTTTCGGCACAAGTAATGTATGAGGCTTAGGAGGAAGATTAGGTCTTATAACTGCCAACAAAGGCGTATGCCCTATGGAAAGATTAGATAGGCCAGAAGCAAATGCTTCACCGACTGGTCCATCTTTATCGCCCACCAAAAGGTCGATGTGTGCAACTTCATTACCTTCTCCTATGAGCGCTTCCCCAATCAAATAAGTATATTTTTGTCGTGTTTCGACAATTTCCGGCTTCAAATTTGCCGATATCTCACTGGAAATGCTGTCAAAATCGACATTAAACTCTTTAAGCCACGTATACAAAGTATCCCTGTGAACATTCAAAATTTTAGCAGTTCCAGAAACTGTAGGTTTTGTCGGTTTCTTCTTTAAAAAACTACGCGTTTCTGCTTCTTTTCTTGCAGCGCTCCTTAATATCTCTATAAGCTCTTCTTTTGATGTAGGCTTTTTAATATTGATTTCCGACATTTCAATTCTCCACGGAAAGAATCTCATCTAAAGTTATATATAAAAGTGTCGGAACCTAACGTGTAGCAAATCCTATAGAAAGAATGTAAGGTAGAAAAATGGCGATGTCTACTATTACACTATATTGAATTACAAAAAACATTACCATAGTGTCGGAAAATTGAGGATGGGCTCAGAAACCGTAAAGTTTTGAGTATTTTTCATTTAAATACTTTAAGTATGGGTTAACGTCGAGTTCCTGGCCTGTTATGTTTTTGATTAATTCTGGCGGATCGTATAGGTTTCCGTAACTGTGGATATTTTTACTCAGCCAATTTTTCACGAAAATGACATTACCCTTTTCGACTTCCTTTCTCCAGTTTGTTAGATCCTTTTCCATTCTGGCAAGAATTTGTCCACTATAGATATTCCCCAATGCATAGCTTGGGAAATATCCGTATAGACCACTTGCCCAGTGTGTATCTTGCATTACACCTTCTGAGTCATTTTCAATTTTAACGCCCAAGTACTCTTTGTATTTTTGGTTCCATATTTCTGGTAGTTCCTTAACTGTTACTTTATCTGTGAACAAGTCTCTTTCAANGTCAAACCTTACTATAATATGTAGTCCNTAAGTAACTTCATCTGCTTCAACACGAATTTTTGAAGGAATCACTTGGTTTATAGCGTGAATGAATGGTTCAAGTTTCACATCTGCAAGGGCTTTGCCTGTTATTTCTTTCAGTTTTGGAAAGTGGTAAACCCAGAATTCACGGGATCTTCCGATGATGTTTTCTATGAAGCGAGACTGTGATTCGTGAAATCCAGAGGAGCAGCTGGTGCCTACTGGCTGATACATCCATTCTGGCTTTAGATTTTGCTCATACATNGCNTGTCCTGCTTCATGTAGAACTGAGAAGATTGAAGATGCGAAATTGTCTTCATAGTAGTGGGTTGTTATTCGTACATCGTCATAATATCCAGTTGTGAACGGATGTTCTGTTTCGTCAATTCTTCCGCCTGCCTGTTTTGATGTTACATCATATCCGACAGATTCTGCAAGGAGTTTAGCAATTTTACGTTGTACGTCTATTGGGACTTTGCGTTTGAGAATATTTGTGTCTGGCTTATTTGGGGCAACCTCACATTTTTTCAATACTGATATTAAGCCTTCTCTTAACTCGTTGAAAACTTTGGTTATTATTTTAGCTGTCATTTTTGGTTCAAAAATATCTATTAAAGCATCATATGGAGTAGCTGTTTCTTTGACTTTCATAAGGATTTCTGCAGCCTCTTTTTGTAATTCAACGAGTTTTTCCAGTTCTGACCTAAACATGGCAAAATTACTTGAAACTTTGGCTTTCTTCCAGACATCAACTGTTATGGCTCTTTGTTTTGCAATCTTTGCAACAAGTTCCTCTGGAAGTTTTGTCTGTTCATCATAATTTTTCTTTATTAAATAGACATTTCTTTTTTGAACCTTACCTAATCCATTATATTCTGGGTGATGCATTATCTTTTCTAATAGTTTTCCAATTTCTGAATCTGTGCTCATTTTATGTTCAATTCGGCTTAGTAATGCAAGTTGTTGACTTCGCAGCGTTATTGCTTTTGGCGGCATCATCGTTTCCATGTCCCAATGAATTATAGATTCTGCAGACTGGAAAATGACGAGGTCTTTCACCTTCTCCATCAGTTTTTTGTAATTTGATTCCAGTGATTCAACCATTTTTATCATCACCTTGAGGAATTTATCCGATATAATCAGCTTGTATTTGAGTTTTGGGGCTGGAAAATGAAACGGAGCGGCTTAGGGAATTAAGGTACAAAATTATTGACTTACTTGTTTATACCTAGGATTCTTTTCAGGTCTTCATCGTTCGGGGCACCCAAAAATATTTTCTTTTCATAACTGACGGCAGGAGTTTTAATCCTCCGCAATTTCATTTGCAGTTTTTCTACCCAATTTATAGTTCCAACGTCAATAACCTCAAATTCCAAACCATTACGGTTACAAAAATCCTCAACGTTCTTTAAAGTCTCTCTATCTTCATCAGACAGGTAACGATTTCCTAAAATTCCAGAAATACGTGTTAATCCCTCAAAAGCTGTTTTCTGAGCTTGAGCACAAGCATGCATGGCTCCTTCCTTATCAACGAAATCNACTGTCGGAATGCCAAGGCTACAAACATAAACTTTCAATTTGCCCATTGCTGTCCNATAATTAGAATAACCATTCTAAATAATTAAGTTTTAGCAACTCTGCCAAAATACTTTCGCATAATTCCCNAAGTTTTGAATGAGCATCAACTGTGCAAAGAATGCTCNGGGGGGATGGCACACAAATTTACTAGTAAACACTTGCTAATCTGATTTTGAGAGTAAGAGTTAAAACGTCTGCAGAGATTTTATATTCTGGAAAGGCTGTGAAAGATCAATGACTCTCTTAACAGCAGAAGAGAAGGAATTGCTAACAAAAGCTGCCAATTTAATGGACGAGTTATTGGAGACTCTTGAGATTATGCAAAATAAAAAACTTGTTAAAGATTTGAAGGCTGCATTGCGAGAGGTTGAAGAGGGCAAGGCTAGACCACTTGNTGAGCTTATAAGAGAGTTAAACCTTGAAGGCGAAATTTGAAGTTAAGTTTACGCCNCGTTTCTTAAAGGAAATCAAAGATTTAGATAGAANAGTTCAAGTGCGAATACTTCGAGAAATCAACATATTAAAGACCAACCCTTATGTAGGAAAGCCTTTACGCGGTGAATGGAAAGGCGTTTTTTCCTTAAGAATAGGAGATTACCGAATTCTCTATCAGATAAAGAGAAACGAAGTATTTTTGTTAGTTGTGGGTCATCGAAAACGTGTTCACTAAATAAACTTCTAATATTCAAACTCAAATCCGATGATCATTTTGCCAGTAAATTCGTGTTCCAATTTTGCCTCTTTCGTAAACTGCTCAAATTAAGCTTATTAACCAAAAATACGCCAAAAAAAAAGCCTAAAATTAGGAGTGCTCCGGGCGGGATTCGGACCCGCGTCTCCGGCTCGAAAGGCCGGAATACTTGACCGGACTATACTACCGGAGCTCATATTAAATTTTGAGTATCATGCAAATGTTTTTTCATTCGAATAAACCTTATCCTTTAATTGCTGTCTTAAGGCACTCTTTGAGTGGGGCAAGTATTGTGTCTGCTTTATTCAATGTGGGTGTGTAATGGGCTGTTTTTGCGGAGTTTGTCATGATTGTTTTTATTCCTAGCTGGTCTGTCCATGTGACTACGGCGCATGTGTCTGTGATTATGTGGGCTCCGCTTTTTTCTATTTTTTTAATGTAGTTTCTTGCTTTCTCTTTAATATGNTGTGATGTGCAAACCCAGAATTCTGTGTCTTTCTTAACTTTCTTGCCGTTTATTAAACTTGCAATTTGTTTGATTTCGTTTATGGAGCAATGTGGGCATCCTATGAAGATAAGGTCAGGTTTTGATTTTGAAGTTGTTGACATAGTTTCTATTGTATGTTTTAAGTCTTTATTTTCTATGGTTATTNTNTCAAGCTTGTTCGTTTTTGTGAATGGGCTGCTGAGGTAAAACATGTTCGCCATGCCTGTGGAGGCCAATGCAGCACCAAGTTGTTTCAGAGTATCTTTTGAAGCAATTTTTAAGCCTTGGATTATTGGAATATTGTCTTCTAAAATTTTGCCTAGGAGAATTCCTAAAGCACCAACTTCTGCTTCATTTTTAAGCTTACTCTCTAACGTTACAAGGAGTTTCGGTTGCCTGTTTTCTGCTTTATGCATTCCATAGTCAGGTGTTTTTCCAATTATTGCTGCGGCGAGAGCGCTTGGTCCGCCTTCTCTATTTGTCCAAGCTCCTAGAACCGAATTAGCGTAAACTACGGCTGAGGATTCAGCCCATGCTAAGTGAGCATTTCTAAATTGTCTCTCAAGATAGTACGGCGTGCAAGTAAAAGAACGTGTGAAACCCATTTTCTTGAATGTTCTGAGAATATTTAATTGTTTTTTGCATAAGTGCTTATCCAGTTTTTTACTTAAATATTCCGTGTCATATCCGTGAGGGTTTAAAGTTGCTTTAACTGTTACTTTTCCGCCAGCATTCGACAAAGCTTCCAAAAATTCTGTCGGAGAGTCACCCAAAGTTTTGTATGAAACTCCAGAAACATGAGCAGAGTGTACTGGAATGAGTTTTGTTGCATTAAAAAGTTCACCTAGGCGGACGAGAATTTTCATGCATATCTGGGTTGCCCAGCCACTCTCGCCTTCGTAGATGCGTTCTTCATCCTTTGTCAAGTACATAGGCTTAATGCTCCATTCGCTTCAAAATCTTAATAATGCCCTCGAAAGCATTAACCTCAACCGTATCACCATTTCTAATTTGCTTGATGTCTATCCTGTCAACCATAGGGATGTCTGCAATTATCGCGCCCACCACCACAACTGGGTCTGCGGTCTGATTGACTATGGCTTTTGGAGCTAGCTTTTTCTTAGCTAAAGCATATAGAACATAACTGCCAACTGTTGAACCATGCCCATACGGAAAACATAAAATCTTATCTCTAATGCATTCTCCACATAAATCATGACTTTTCTCGACAACTCTGCCATCTGCCGGGTCTACTCCGCCCAAAAAGCTTATGGGCTTCGCAGATACGAGTGCTTCAGCTTTACAGAATCCTTCGACAATTCTTCGACCCTTTAAAGTTATTGTTTTCATTTTTGAGGCGCTCAATAGGATATTTTTGCTGTAGATGGAACTTCCCCGAGAATTTTTAGTGCGGCGTTGCTGACTTTTTCGCGGTTTTGTTGGGTTGTGTAAACTCTTAATATGTTTATGAATCCTTTTAGAACTTCATAGATTTTTGAGATTTCACTTAAACGTTGCTGAATTCTGGTGCCTTCCCATGTCTTGTAGAAGACTGGTATTTCCATTGGTTCCATGAGGACTGAATGATGATATGGAACAGATGGAACTGTTGGGACATCAATTATGACGCTTTCTATGCTTACGTTTGCTTTTCTTGCGATGTCTGCTTGTAATTGTTTTCTGTGAGCTTCTTGGCTGAAAATGTTTGAAATCATAGCATCTTTTTCATAAAAGGTTCTTTCATAAGCGCATTTGAGCATTTTTCTTCTTTCAAGATCTTTTATTACTTCGATTGATTTTCTGCAAGTTTTCAGTTTAGTCCATACGGTGTAATCGTCCATAGCTAGATATTCTTCTGGATTTTTAAAATCTGTTAAACCGAGTTCTTCATTTGCCTGTTCCATTGCCNTGGCAAGCATTATCTGTGCTGCTCTCCCTACGCGNTGGAAGTATATGCTTTTAAATGATTCTATTCTTGCAATTATGAAAGATTCAAGNGCAGATAANGCNCCTAAATCGATTGCCAAGTTTTCACCTAAAATGTCCATGGCGTGGATTAGTCGAAAAATGTCAATGTAGCCGTATTCGGCTCCTGTGTGATGTGTGTCTCTTACCACGAAGTCTAATTTATCCACGTCAACGGCACTGCTTATTATTTGATCTAAGAAAGTTTTTTTGGGTTTGTGAAAGTTTCCTATTGCTAATTTGCCTATTTCTTCTGGTGTNAATCCAATTTTGTCGAGTTTGTCTTTTAGTTCGCTTTTCTCAACTATCCATTGCGTCATATCTTCATGTGTTTTACCAAATTCTTTATCGAGNAACTGTTCAAAAACATGCGAGAATGGGCCATGTCCAACGTCATGGAGTAGAGCTGCAATTCTGATCATTTCTGCTTCATTTTCGCTTATTTTTTGTGCAANGTTAGGGTTTTCCACAACTCTACCAGCTAAGTACATGACGCCGATAGAATGTTCAAATCGTGTGTGGTTAGCTCCTGGATAAACGTATTCTGCGCCTGCAAGTTGCCTCAATCTGTGCAGTCGCTGCATTGGAAATGAGTCGATTATTTCTTTTTCTTCTTGTGTTATGTAAATGTATCCATGTACTGGGTCTTTTAATTCACCCCAATAGTTTCGGGGAGGCATCGGTTCTTTCTCCTTTTAGTTAAAGGATTATTAATGTATATTCACTCTTATAATTACTAATGTAAGACCATAGAGGATTAAAAAGATGAAGGAAAAAGGCTTTTTCATTTGTGTTGAAGGCTTGGACGGTTGCGGGAAAACAACACAAACCAAACTTCTTGTGAGGCGACTGAGGAAGTTGGGCTATGATGCGGTCTATACTGCAGAACCAAGTCATGGAAAAATTGGAATGTTCATAAAAAAACACTGTTTGCATAGTGAAAAAAGAGTTTCACCCATTGTTGAGGCTTTATTATTTGCAGCTGACCGCTTTGAGCATGTAGAGAAAGAAATTATTCCAGCGTTAAATGGTGGAAAAATCGTTGTTTCTGATCGTTATGTTTATTCTTCTCTAGCCTATCAAGGGGCTGCGGACCTAGATTTGAAATGGATTAGAATGGTAAATCGACATGCGATTCAGCCAGATCTAGCAATATTTATTGATGTTGAGCCTAAAATTGTAATCGGAAGATTGAAACATGAAAAGTCTGTCATGGAAAATTTGGCAACTCAGCAGAAAGTGCGTGAAGTTTATATGAAATTTGTCGAAAGTGAAGAGCTTACTAGGATAGATGGTAATAAGCCTAAAAACGAAGTTGCAAATGATATTCTCAAGCTTGTCATAAAATTTTCGAAAAATACTGGTTAACTTGAGCCAAGCGTTTTAATAATTTTCTTTGAAGACATTTTGGTAATTTCATTAACAACAAAATTGATTATATCCTCTGGAGATGCGTATCTTGGTCCCCTTTCATGAAAAATCTGCATTCTCACCAGATTCTTATCAAATGTTAAGCGAATCATGTAATAGTCAAATTTTAGAGGAGTTTTTTTGCTATTTTGCATTTTATAATATTTTAGGGCGCAATAGAAATCCATTATTTCGAGGGGTCTTCCCTGCACAATCCTTAGCATTTTGTTTGTTTCCTCATCGTCTAGGTAATTGAAATTGTTAGCTTCTGCAATTCCGAACTCGAAAATTACTGAGCAATTGGGTAGTGTTGGAACAGTGATCTCTTTTAAATTGAAAGTCTTGTTATTTACTTCTTTAAGAAGTTGTATTAGCAACTGCTGGAGTTTTTTGTTCGAGGTTGAAATGGCAAAAGTTGCTGTTTTATGGACGTTCTCCGGGAAATTCTCGTAAACTCCAAGCATTACAATGAGTCTGCCTCTAGTTGCTTTTAATCTTCCTTATTTTTTCGAGATTTCCCAATAATTCAGAAAGTGTCGCTCCCAATTTTTGCAATTCTTCTATGCTTTCAGTGTGTTGTATTTTGTTCTGTATTTCTTGTATTTTTGTCATGAGCGTTGCTTCAAGAGTCTCTATGGCTATGGAACTAGTTATTTTCGGTTCCTCTCCTTCTTTCACGACTATCACTTTCTTTTCGCATTGTACACACCAAAGGTCGCCGCTTTTTAGTTTAAAAAGTGGTGAGGCGCATACTGGGCAGGCTAAATCTGTGAGTGTTTCGCCTCGTCGTAGTAGGTCAGCCATTTTTTTTATGTTTTTTTCTTGTGGTTTTTCTCCCGACAAGTTTTAAAGCCTCAAAATAAAATAGTATAAAAGCCTATAATAATTTGATTGTCTGACGCAATTGTGAGGTGGCTGATGTGGTTCGAAAGAAAAAAATGGAAGAATATGAGGAAAGGATAAAACAGGCGATTGTTGTGCTTAATGCTGTTTCTGAAGATAATACAACGCCAAGAAACATTAGGAGAGCTGCTAAAGACTCTATGGATGCTTTGCAAACAACAGAATTCACGCCAGCTGTCAGAGCTTCTAATGTCATATCAATTCTAGACGAGATCCTGCAAGATCCAAACATGCCGCCTTACACCCGTGTGAAATTATGGAATGTAATGAGCTTAATAGAGGCCATAAAAGACTAATAAAGTGCCTCTTTTTTTAGCCAATTTTGTAGAGAGGAATATTAAATTCAAGCTATATATATTGGGTCATAATCTATCAGACAACTGCAAAAAGCCAATTCAATGAGGCGATGTTAATGAAAATAATTCACTATCGAGATATTGAAGCAAAAAATGCAAATGAAGGGGCCTCAAAACTAAAAGTGCGATGGCTAATCACAAAGGAAATAGGTGCTCCTAACTTTGCCATGAGGCTTTTTGAAATGGAACCAAAGGGGCACAGTCCTCTTCACAGCCACTCATGGGAACACGAAGTCTACATCCTTGAAGGCAAAGGCATTGTAATAGGGGGAACAATAGAAAAGGAATTTAATGCTGGAGATGCTATTTTTATCCCTCCGAATGAGAAGCACCAGTTCAAAAACAACGGCAAAAAACCCCTGAAATTTCTCTGTCTCGTACCGCACGCACAAAAGTAAGATGCTGAAATTTTAAACATTAACTTGCTCGCTAAAAATATATGCAACTTGTTACACTTACTTTTGGGTTCCGTGGAGAGCAAGCCCTTTGAAATATGATGTAATAATAGTTGGAGCTGGTCCAGCAGGAATATTCTCAGCCCTAGAACTAACTGAAAAAAGTAACCTACGCGTTCTCATGTTGGACAGAGGACCAGATATAAACCAGCGTAAATGTCCTGCAAGTCGCGGGTTTGAATGCNTACATTGCGAACCATGCGTTCTTCTATCTGGTTGGGGTGGTGCCGGTGCCTTCAGTGATGGTAAGCTAACGCTTTCTACAGAAGTGGGTGGATGGCTCAACCAATACGTGTCACATAAAGAACTTGAAGAGCTTGTAAAATATGTAGATAACACTTACTTGAAGTTTGGAGCAACTGAACATGTTTATGGGAATGATGTTGAGAAGATCGAGGAAATTGAGCGGAAAGCTTCTTTAGCTGGATTAAAACTTATTCGCCAAAAAATCAGGCACATGGGCACTGAAAGATGTGCTCAAACATTGAAGAAAATGCGTCAAGAATTGGATAATAAAGTGGACTTCAAGCCAAGAGTAGATGTTAAAGGGCTTATAATCAAAGACAGCTCTATAGAAGGCGTTGAAACTGTTAACGGCGAGAAATATTTAGGAAAATACGTTATTGTAGCGCCTGGAAGAAGCGGTGCAGAATGGCTTCAAGCAGAGGCCCAAGCTCTCGGTTTGAAAACTCTTAACAATACTGTTGATGTGGGATTAAGAGTCGAAGTTTTAGCCTCTGTTATGGAAACATTGACTGACGTACTTTATGAACCTAAATTCATTTATTATTCCAAATCATTTGACGACCAAATTAGGACTTTCTGTGTTGCACCTTATGGTGAGGTTATAACAGAATCCTACAATGGAGTCTTAACAGTCAACGGTCAAAGCTATGCAGAAAGAAAAACGGAAAACACAAATTTTGCCATCCTCGTCAGCACATCCTTCACTGAACCCTTCAAAGAGCCAATAGCTTACGGAAAATATCTTGCAAGACTCTCAAATCTTCTTAGTGGCGGTGTAATGATACAGCGCCTAGGCGATTTGGAATCAGGTAGGCGATCAACGCCTGAGAGAATTGCCAGAAGCGTCGTAACTCCAACATTGAAAAATGCCACTCCGGGTGACCTTTCTTTTGTCTTGCCATACCGCTATTTGACTGACGTTAGAGAAATGTTGCAAGCACTGGATAAGATGGCACCAGGATTACATTCACGAGATACGCTGCTTTACGGTATTGAAGTGAAATTCTATTCTTCTCGGTTGCAATTAAGCAATTGTTTAGAAACCAAAATCCATAACTTATTTACTGTCGGCGATGGTGCAGGCGTTACAAGAGGCTTAATNCAAGCTTCCGGTTCAGGGGTTATTGTAGCTAAAGAGATACTAAGACGGGAAAAACCCAAGGCGTAATCTGATGTCAATTGTAGAAGAGATTAGTTGTCCTCACTGCGGAGCACCAATATCTTTTGAACCAGGCGAAATATTAGCTACATGTAAATACTGTGGCTACACGGTTGTGATAGAAACAGGGAAAGCCTTCGTCTTTGAACATTCTATGCTGCATAATAGGTATGACTCAACACAAATTGAGGAACCTATCAGAGAATGGATGCGCACAGGGTTTGTGAAACCTTCAGACCTTGCTAAAAAATCCAAAATACTTGAAAAGAATTTGGTTTATCTGCCTTTTTGGATTGTGACTGTTGAAGCAGCGACAGCGTATAAGGGTATTTTTGAACGAATCACGCCTCCAGTTGTTAAAGAAGGACGCCTCACAAAAGAATATAATTGGCTTGTTCTTGGCAGAAAAGTAACAGAGTTTCCTACAAGAGAATATGAAGTGCCTTTAGAAGGCAAAATCCCTTATGACTTCCGTAAAATCGAAGGTTTCGCCAAAACTTTCAACAGTGAAATCGACAAGGACGAAGCTGAAAAACGGGCAAAACAAGAGATTGATGAACTCCATCATCACTTAGCACAGCAAGATGTAGACAAAATAGTCGAAATTAAAAACGAAATAAACATTCGCCAAACTGTCTATTTACATGCACCAATTTGGTTCATAAAATACGAGTACAAAGGCAAGATTTACCAACTGCTAATTGACGGGGCATCTGGAACTGTCATAAAAGGAGACATCCCATTCACTAGCTTTGGAATGCTGTGAGTGCGTTGTTGTAAACATTTTTTATATGCAGACCTATTTATNGTATTAGTGGGGTTTCATGAAAGAGAAAATCATTGGTCGTGGCACATGGTACGACAAAATGGCTTCAAAAATAATTGACAGAGAACGGAAACTAAACAGAAACTTNGATCTAGTTAGGACAGAGATGGGCATTGCAGCTTCTGGCTTTCCACACATTGGCAACTTGAGTGATGCTGCAAGGTCTTTTGCTGTAACTTTAGCTTTGCGTGAACAAGGTTATAATTCTGAACTTGTTGCTTTTGCAGATGACAAAGATGGACTGAGAAAGGTTCCGGTTGGAATGCCAAAATCTTTGGAAGAACATTTAGGGCGCCCTGTTACTGATATTCCAGACATTTATGGATGCCACAAAAGCTACGGTGAGCATATGACTTTGCTGCTTCTTGAAGCCCTTGACAAGTGTGGAATAGAATACAAGTTCATGTCGGGGGCTCAAGTTTACAGAGCAGGCTTGTTCAATAAGGAAATTGAAACCATACTTTTGAATGCTAAAAAAGTAGGCGAAATAGTTAAACAAGAAGTTGGGCAGGAAAAATTTCTTGAAGCATTACCATATTTCGCTGTCTGCGAAAAATGTGGACGAATTTACACGACTAAAGCGCTTGAGTTTTTGCCAAGAGAGGGCAAGATTTTGTATTCTTGCGAAGGCATGGAAGTTAAAGGGCGCTGGCTTGAGGGTTGTGGACACAAAGGCGAAGTGGACTATAGGAAAGGCGAAGGCAAGCTTAGTTGGAAGGGCGAGTTTGCGGTTCGTTGGAAAGCGCTAGACATAAGGTTTGAAGCTTTTGGAAAGGAAGTTGCAGACTCCGTGCGTGTTAATGATAGAATTTGCAGGGAATTACTGAATTGGGAGCCGCCATGTCACGCGAAATACGAGTTGTTCCTAGATAAAAGTGGNAAGAGGCTTTCAAAGTCTGCTGGTGTTGTTTTCACCCCGCAAACATGGTTCAAGTATGGTTCTCCTCAGTCACTTATGTTGCTGATGCTGAAACGATTTGTTGGGGCCAGAACATTAGATGTGACAGATATTCCTGCGTACATGAATGAAATGGACNATCTNCAGGATTTATACTTCGGACGGAAAACGCTCAAGGATGAAAAGGAACTTGCGAAGCTTCGGGGCTTATACGAATATTGTTGGGCGATGAAAACCCCTTCGAAACCAAGCATTACGGTTCCCTACAATCTGCTAGCTTTCTTGGCAAAGATGGCACCTAAAGGCAGCGAAGAAGACTTTATTGTTGAAAAACTTCGNAGTTATGGCTATTTGCAGAAGAATCAAACACTCGATGACAACCTAAGAAGGCGGATTAAGTACGCTTTTAATTGGATAAGGGATTTTGAAGAAATAAGAGAAACAACAATGGTCTTAACTGAAGAAGAAAAAGAAGCTCTGAAAAAATTGATTGCCGCATTAAAAGTCGAAGATGAAGCTGAAAAAATCCAAAATACCATATTCAACATAGCTAAAGCACACGGACTGCAACCNGCAAACTTTTTCAGGATACTCTATACGATACTNATAGGTGCNCCTCAAGGACCAAGACTGGGACCATATATGCTGGGAATGGGAAAACAAAATGTGATAAACGCTTTAGAACGTATGCTAAAAAACACTAACTAAAACAAAAAGGACAAGAGCTTCTCTTTGAAAAACTCTTTTATGAGTATACCTAGATTTGTCTTTGTGAGGGCCCGTAGTCTAGGCTGGATTAGGACGCTGGCCTGCGCTGCTCGGTTTTCTTTTCGTTTCTCTTTTTCAGTTTCTTCAGTTTGAGCCATTTTTAAACCTCCTCCATTTTTTGTAGNTATTCGGTTAGGGCTTCCTCGATTATTTGTTTTATTTTACCATAAGTTTCCGTCGGGTATTTGTGGGNTATATGGCGCCTAAGCTTTTCCTCAAGTTNATCATCTATTATTATTACGAGTTTTCCCATTTTTTCACCATGTTTCTAATTAGAATAATTCTATATTTAAGGTTTTCTATAATTACGCAAAGTTTAAATACTTGTTTATAGCATTATAGAATTATAGAAAGGTGGAAAGAAATGGCGAGAAAAGTTTGCAATGTATGCCTCAACACAATGCAGCTAGTAAACAGGCCCGAAGGGCAATATTGGATTTGCCAAAAATGCGGAAACGAAGCGCTACCGTAACTTTCCCTTCTTTTTTTCTATTTTTTATATAACCATAAAAAGTTAATCTTTGAGGGAATCTTTTATTATAAAGTTTTATTAAAGTATATGAATGGAATAAAACTATGGAAGCTAAAATAACATGTAAACTATGCGGTTCTCCTATACCTTGGAAGGGCATGGGGCGAAAGCCAAAATATTG
>JGI24721J44947_10004016_pt1 | contig 20625 bp, 18 predicted proteins | sample YelNatPaOPGAMG01_FD_44947 | JGI IMG/M metagenome (IMG submission 44947) | reverse complement strand
AGTAAAGATTTAAGTTTTGCCATTTTGTCTTTTTCAAAATATATTTTTAATATGCGAAAGAATACATGATATTTAAAGAATTTATATTTTGCAGAAAATAGAAAGTCATCCGGATATATTTTCCATAAAAGTAAATTATTCCTGACATAAAAATAGGTACTTTGAGCCGAGTAATTATTTATGGTAATCCCAAACGATCCTCTAACCTTCAGTGTGTTCCATATAAATATCGGTGAATAAAGCTATTTTATATCCATTTTTGCGGGCCCGCATACATATTTCTGTGTCGAGACAATATATTGCAAAATCCTCCCGGAATCCGCCTATTTTGTCAAACATTGCGGTTTTATATATCGACCCTGAAGAATAAACGCTGCCTTTATCAATATAAATAGTATTTGACTCGTCTTCTTTAAAATAGCTGTCCTGATCCATGGTCAAAAGATGAGTATACCCTTGTTTCTGTGCCCAGCGAATTGTTTCATTAAAGGGAAAAGCAAGGTATTCATTTTTCCCGGTTGTGCGAACTTCTACTTTATCATTCTGCAATCGATCAATTAATTGTTCAATGATGCTTTTATTAGCAGGTGTATTTTCCCAAATAATCAACCGATCAATCCAAGGAAGATAGGATTTAATATTATATTCAAGATTCTTAGCATCAGGATAATAAGATGTTACTATAGCTACTATTTTCATTGGCTAAATTATTATTTCAAATCATATGCACCAGTTTTTCCAATTGCGGCATGATATAATCCAAGAAACATTGCTTTAAGTTTACCTCGCNTGTTTTTCTCGAAGATAATTTTTGCAATACGAAAAGCCACATTATACTTAAAAAAATTGTATCGTGATTTGCAAGTATAAAATTCGGGATAAATTTTCCAGATAAGAATCCCGTTTCTGATGTAATAATAGGTGTTAAGTGGTGGATAGTTATTGATCATTAATCCGCTTTTCGACTTCATAGCATATCCTCTATGATACATAAATACATTTGTAAAAACAACAATGTTATATCCCAGCTTCCTTGCTTTAAGACAAATGTATGGATCTAAGAAATAAATTGCAAAATCTTCGGGAAAACCTCCTTGGGCAAAAAGTTCCATCCGGTAAACAGAACCTGAAGTGACCACTCCCCCTTCGGGTAAGTATTTTATTTTTTTCGGCAGAACCTCATACGCATAGATCAGATGTGGAATTTTCATAACAACATTTGGGCCAAAGATGCCGATAGATTCGTCGTTATTTGCTTTAATTTGTTCGATATAATTTTCAAAATGACCTTCATAAAATTGACTATCTTGATCTAAGGTGATTAAGTGAGTACAACCCATTTTTTTTGCCTCTTCTATGGCTTGATTGAACGGGTATGCCAGATATTCATTCTTTCCTGTTGTTCGGATTTCGATTTTATCGCTTTTTATTGACAGCAGATGTAACTGACTGTTTTCTTTGGGAGTATTCTCCCAAATAATAAGTTTGTCGATACAAGGGAGATACGACATTATATTTCTTTCGAACTCCTTTATATCAGGGTAATACGATGAAACTATTCCTAAAATCTTAAACATTCTTTTTTTTTAATACTAACTAAGTAATGCACCAAGATACTTCAATGGCTATATCTTACATGTTCTGATAAGTCCTTTTCTGAAAAATGGAGCGTCAAAAGGTTGATTCTCGCCGGGAAACAACATATATCCTTTAGACGGTTCGATTTTGAAACCTCTGTTAATAAACCATGAAGATATATTTTCAAAATCACCTTCTTTATGGTATGTACAGATCACTACTTTACTGTTATTTTCAAGGATAGTTTTTTCTCCTCCTTCCAGAAATTTATTTTCATATCCTTCAATGTCCACTTTAAATAGAGTGGGTTGTTTTTCTTTATCAGCAAAGAATCTGTCAATGCTTATAAAATCACCCTCGTCAATATTCGACACATATTTATTTACAATGCACACTTTATCCCTCCAGGGAGAAAAAGTAAGTTTCAAAGCTTCAATCCACTCTTTATCACACTCAAATAGATAGACATATTTCACTTTATCTATAATGTCTAAAGAAAAAATTCCTTCTGCAACCCCCAGATCTACAATAACATCGTTTGGACTAACATTAAACGATGAAGTTAAATATCTGTGAGGTGAGGCTTGATCTTGTTCTACAAGCAAAGATGAGTACTTTTTTTGCACATGGCGTAATGGAGTCCCTTTTTTAAAATAAAGTTTATTGCCATTATGTAAGACATACGGAAAACCTGATACTTCATCAAAAAATGATTCAATTTTTTCTGGATTATATTTCTTTATAAAATTAGATGGGAATACATGGAATTTATTATGCCTTAAATATTTCAAAGATTCTTTTTTCTCATCATCAATTTCTAAAAGGGGTATTGAATTGTAATAGCGTAAAATTTTTTTCTTTAACGCTGCATCTGCTTTGTCCATAACATGTTTTTCCCTAAGTTTGTTAAGCTTGTAGGCAATATACGACATGTCAAAACTCTTTTTCAGATTCCATTTATATTTCATTGATGGCTTTTTAAAGTTGCTTATTCTGTTTTAGATACGTATTTACGATCGAATGTATTACATTTTTATAGTCCATTATGGTTATCTTTAATTCAGCTATAACTTGAAATGGCCATTTCCAATTTTGATATGCCGCTTGTACAAAAGCTGGTGCCAGAATCATCCCCCATATTCCAATATTGGTAAATGCAAAAAAAATATACAACGCAAATACTGATACAAATCCGGAAATAATAGTTGCTTTGGCAAAAGGAACTTCATTTTTGGTCAATAAAATATTTCGTGACATTCCTTGGTTTGATTCAAGAAAAATGGTAAGCAAGAATATGGCAATCATTCCTGAAGATAATAAGTGAGTTTTACTCTTTATCAATTCCAAAGCTAGAGGGCCAACATAAATAAGTCCCAGTCCGCCTACAATAAAAACGGCAAAAAGGCATAATTGACTCTTTATGTATAATCTTTTTACGCCTTCTTTATCTTCGCTAACCTGATATTGCGTAATCTTTGGGTAAAAAGTTGAAAACCATATTGCTCCTAATGACACAATCAAATCAATAAATTGTTTGGTTGTACCATACGATGCAATATCCGACAACGATAAATAGAGGGGCGCAATGAGGATCACCGCTTTGTTGATCAGAAAGCCGCCTACGGAAGTGAGTCCGATTTTAATGGCGTTTGGGGTCATGATTTTCATGATCTCCTTTACGGGTAAGGCTTTGCTGGATTTGATCTGAAGAGCTGTTTCCTTGTCGTAAAATGCAAGATAGGATAACGTACGGTTGAGGATATCACTGATAAACATGCCAATAACCAATGATATCAGTCCAAGTCCATATAAAAGAAAGATGGCGGTGATGATAATGCGAGCACTTTGTGCCACCACGATGATTTGCATGTTTTTTTTGATATAGCCTCGTCCTGTCAATAAAGCGCCGTAATAATATGTATATAATTGATAGGCTACCAATGCTCCATACGTAAACCAGGCTGTCCAAACCACATGGGTATTGCCTCTATATTTTTCAAGAATCGATTGTAAATAAAACGGACTGACAGCAATGAACAACAACAGAAAAATGATCGCTAATATGCCGTAGTATCGACGCATGGCACGAATGACGCTTCGCAAAAGACTAAAGTCAACTGAAGTGTCATTTTGATCAACAGCGACATATCCTTCCGCTTTGAGTTCTTTGACTCCGCTGAAGATGTATGTGATGTTGCGGGCAAACGAATTGGAGAAACCAAAATCAAGCAATGCTGCGATGGATCCAATGGTCAAAAAGATGTTCCAAAGTCCCACTTCCTGGCTGGGCAAAAGGCGCAGTACCAAAGGCAGCACAATCAACCCTGATGCAATTCGCATAAAGGTAGCCGCAAAATTCCATGCCACATCTTTTCGCCCGATTTGCATTGTTTTTCTTTTACAGTAAGTTATAATTCTTTCAGTGTTTGCGCGATCTGTTCGGCGGCGGTTCCATTGCCATACAAATCAATCGAAAAGTCAGATTGTTTGTTTTTCATGGCATGGTAGGCTGCCAACAAAAGGGTTGTGTCCGTTCCTGTCAATGTGTTGAATCCATGATCAACAAGTTCCATCCATTCCGTTTCGTCGCGCAAGGTGATGCAATGTTTACCAAAGAAAAACGCTTCTTTTTGGACACCTCCGCTGTCGGTAATCACTAATTGACAATGTTGCAACAGTCGAATCATGTCAAAATATCCTACCGGTTTGATAAGAAGACATTTTGATCGGATATGATATTGATTTAGAATGTGTTCAGTGCGTGGATGGAGTGGAAGAACTACGGGAATTTCATGATGAATGGCATTTAATCCTTCCATCAATTGGTGTAGTTTGATATCGTCGGTATTTTCTTGCCGATGGATGGTTGCCAGTACAAAGTGTGTTAATCCTAACTCTTCAATGATGGTCGATTTGAGAGCCGCTTTTTGAGCGTAATAAATGGCAACATCCTGCATGACATCGCCATTTTTGAAGATTTTTACAGGGAAATGGTCAAAGCCTTCTCGTTTCAGGTTTTGTACTGCATTTTCAGTTGGACAAAAAAGAATGTCGGCAATGCGATCGGTGATGATGCGGTTGATTTCTTCCGGCATTTTATTGTTAAAAGAGCGCAATCCGGCTTCGACATGAATCACCGGAATATCCATTTTTTTTGCTGCTAAAGCGCCTGCTAAGGTAGAGTTGGTGTCGCCAAACACCATGACAGCATCGGTTTTTTCGGCTGATAAAAGTTGTTCGATGCCTTCCATCATGCGTCCAGTCATGGCACCATGTGTCAAGCCGTTGATGTTCAGATTGTATTTTGGTTTGGGAAGCTCCATTTCCTCAAAAAAAATCGTTGACATGTTGGCATCAAAATGTTGACCTGTGTGCACCANTACCTCATCAATGCCGTATTTTTGAAGCATGCGACTTACGGCAGCAGCTTTCACAAACTGAGGTCGTGCCCCAACTATCGTGAAAATACGCTTCATAGGTTTTTNATTTTAAATGGTTTCTAAAATCGCCACAATGCGTTGTGCGGTTTTCCCGTCCCAATACATCGGATTGGTCCCTTTTTTCCCTTTTCCTTCGAGGATTAANTCAATTTCATGCTCTATTTCATTCAATTGAATTAGTTTATTGCTCCCTTCCCACACCGTCACGGGACGTTCCGTATTGGGACGAACAGTCAGGCAGGGAATGTTGAGGTGAGTTGTTTCTTCTTGAATACCTCCCGAGTCGGTTAAGGCAAATGCAGCTTTGCTCACCAAATGAATGAATTCGAGATAGCCCAATGGTTCAATTAAATAGAGNTGTTTGAATTGGTTCACTGTTTCAAGCAAACCAAATTGCTGAATATTTTTGTAGGTTCGAGGATGAATGGGAAAAACCAACGGAATGTGTTCAGCAATGGTTCCCCAAATGGATACTAATGTTGTCAGTGTTTTTTGATCATCCACATTGGAAGGGCGATGAAAAGTCATGACTCCATAGCCGGTTTTTTCGATGTCNGCTATGTTAACTTGGCCGGTTTGATTCAATAACGGGAAAAGTTGCCTGCTGTTTTTTGCTTTTGAAAGGTTGGCTTCCAGNGTGTCAATCATGAGATTTCCGACCATGAAAATTTTATCTGACGAAACGCCTTCGTGCATTAAATTCTCATTTGCATCGATGCTGGTAGTAAAAAAGTAATCGCAAATGGCATCAGTGACCAACCGATTGATTTCTTCAGGCATGGATCGATCGCGACTTCGCAGCCCTGCTTCGTAATGAATGGTTTTGATATTGAGTTTGGCAGCTACCAGCGTACAGGCAGCCGTGCTGTTTACATCGCCTACGACCAGCACAAAATCGGGTTTCTCGGCTAAACATACTTTTTCAAATCCGATCATGATTCGTGCTGTCTGTTCGGCATGAGAAGCAGAACCGACTTCGAGGTTGATATCAGGCTTTGGAATTCCGAGCTCTTCAAAAAAACGGCCTGACATTTGATTGTCGTAGTGTTGTCCGGTATGTACCAAAACCGGTTCAAAATGAGCATGATGTTGAAGTTCGTGCATCAGTGGGGCTATTTTCATGAAGTTTGGACGTGCTCCAACGACTAACAAAATTTTTCTTTTCATTGAATGGATGGTTTGGNGATGTCGTCAAGAAGGCTTGCAAAAACGCCACATTGCNCTTTTCGTGAATATTTTTCGTAACCCGTGACGGTGGCTTTCAGGACACCTTGTTGATAACGTTCATAAAATTGTTGTACGGCATGTTTCATTCCCTCCAGATCGTTAAAATCGATAATCAGTCCGGCATTGGTTTCTTTCATCAGGTTGGCAATGTCGCTGTGAATGGGTCCAATAGCTAAAATCGGACGTTGAGAGGCCATGTATTCATACAGTTTTCCTGTCAAAATNCCGTTCGCATTTGGCGTGTTGTTGATCAGCAACAGCAGCACTTGTGCATTCTGCTGAAAACTGATTGCCTCATTGTGAGGAATATATCCTGTTTGCTGAATATATTCGGTGAGATGATAACGATGAATATCCTCTGAGACGGATGGATCGGTTTTTCCTACCAGTTTTATTTTTAAATTTTTCCTTAACCCTTCGTGTTTTGGGAGCAATTCACTTAAAGCCTGCCAAAGTATTTTAGGGTTTCGGGCTTCGTTGATGCTGCCAATGTGAACAATGGAAAACGTTGCATCGGGTTTTGCTTTTTCTTTTGGAATGTCGGCTTCGTCATATCCATTATGAACTAGCACTACTTTTTGTGGATGTTTGGCTTCAATTTCGGCACACCATGTTGGCGTGACACTGACAACGGCATTGGCTTCGGTAATTACCATTCGTTCTTTTCTCCGATGAGCCTTGTCAGCTAAGCAGCTTAAATGTAGATCTTTATAAAAATCAATGTTAGTCCAAGGATCTCGAAAGTCAGCAATCCAAGGAATTCCTAATGTTCTATGCAGTTTCAATCCAATGATATGCATGGAGTGGGGTGGTCCTGTGGTTACCATTGCATCCACCGGATGATCTTTCAGGTATGTCGTCAGAAACTTGACTGAGGGATGTATCCAAAAACGACGAGGATCAGGAATTAGTAAATTTCCCCGTATCGTCATCCCAATGGTGTGAATCATTCCACCTTTTTGTTGTCCAATCACAACGTTTGCTTTGCCTTTGTTTTTTCCAGTTAATCGATTAAACAATTGATAAGGCTCCCAAATGGGGATTTTAACTACGGTAGTTTCCGGAGCAACGTCTTTCAGGAGGGATTCATCTTTCAACTGAAAATCAGGATTTTCAGGAGTGAAAACAATGGGATCCCATCCGTATTGAGGCAAATATTTGACAAACTTCAACCAACGTTGAACTCCCGAGCCACCCGAAGGTGGCCAATAATAGGTAATGATGAGAACTTTTTTCGGCATTCAGTCAATTGACTTGTTTTCAACAATTTATTTTCCAAGTATTTTGTTGTATTCGGCGTTATTGTCAAGAGTTTCTATTGCTTTGTCCACGGTTTTGTCATGTTGTAAGGAATATCGAACCAAGCCTTTTTGATAATAGTAGCGTTTCACGATTTCTCCATTGATCAGTTTTTCAATGTCAGGTTTGAAACGCATCAGATCTTGGTCAATGTGTGGTGTCAATATGGTTTGCAGCGATTTGAAGTCTGCAGCGGCCATTTCGCCATATCCTTCTGCCTTAGCAGTTTCTATCAGTTTTTTGAGCAATGTTTCACTTTGAAGCGTGTAGTGAAAATGTTGTGCCTTCACAAAATTGATAAAGTCTTGATAGTCTGAATCATTGATGCTAAATTGTTCGGGCGGAGCAATAGCAGTATGTTTCAATGCATATTGAGTTGCGAAATCAAAGATGATGTTTTGCGCATAAAGATAATAGGTGATGTTGAGTTGTGCACTGTCTTTGACCTCAATATCGGGGCGAATGCCACCGCCATCACGAACTAAACGGCCGTCAGCTGTTTTGAAAACATGCGTTAAACTGTCGGGCACGCGCATCGGACTTCCATCGGGATTGCGTTCGGCATAGTTAATGGCTTGGATGCATCTTCCGCTGGGGATATAATATTTTGCTGTCGTGACCTTTAGATGTCCGTCATAAGGAAGAGGACGGATGGATTGAACCAATCCTTTGCCATAGGTTCGTGTTCCTATAATGACGGCGCGATCCAAATCTTGCAAGGAACCCGATAGAATTTCAGCTGCTGAGGCTGTGTTTTCATCTACCAAAACAGCCATCGGTAAATCAGGAACGATTGGTTCGGTTTGAGTTCGGTAAATTTTGTCCCATGCTTTCACTTTACTGCGGGTTGAAACCACTTCTGTTCCTTTGGGAACAAAGAAACCAACCATTTTGACAGCTTCGTCAATAATGCCGCCGGGATTGTTGCGTACATCGATGATCAATGATTTGATGTGTTGATCTTTTAAGTATTGCAACGCCCGTTGCATTTCATCGGACGCATTTTCAGTAAACTCGCTTAACATGACATATCCGATGTCATTTTTCAAAACGCCGTAATAAACCACTGGATTAATGGAAATTTTTTCACGAGTCACATTGAAAAATAGCGGTTTCTCCACACCCGGGCGTTTGATTTTTAAGTGCACCACCGTTTGAGGTTGCCCTTTTAACAGATTACTGACTTGTTCTACTGTTTTTCCTTTCAATGAGATGCCGTCCAGTTCCAATAGAATGTCACCTGCTTTTAACCCTGCTTTTTGGGCTGGTTTTCCTTGAAAAGGCTCATTGATAAAAACATATCCGTTTTGTTGTCCGATTTCTGCGCCAACACCTGCATATTCGCCGGTAGTCATTTGTTTGAGAAAATCCGTTTGATTTTCAGGTATATAAATGGTGTAAGGATCTAAATTAGAAAGCATGTCGTTGATGCCTGAAGTGATCACTTTTTGATAATTGATCGTGTCCACATAAAAAGCATCGAGATCTCGAAACAAAGCATTGAAAATGTCTAAATTTTTGGACAATTCAAAATGCGGATCATTGGTTTTTAAATCATTGGCACTCCATATACTGCTTGTAACCAACATCAGAAACGATGCGGAAAACAAAATTCTTTTGAGTAAGTACATAACGAAAATGGCATTAAGTTTTTGCAAAAATACGGAATATTTCCTGGATAAAGACGGTTTTGCTCACAAATCAATTAAAAACGTTTGGTTCGAAATGTTTTTTATTCAATGTATTCCAATTCCATGAACGCTTTTTTGTCTCAACTTCTTTTAAAACCGATGATCGAGTTGAAATGGTGAACGAATGGCAGAGAAATGGTTAGATCAACATAGATTGCTCTAAAAACCTTGTCCATCAGTTGAAAATGCAGATGAAATGCGCTTAAAACTATGGGACTGCGGCTTCTGTCATTTTGAAAATTTATGTTCAATTCTGTTTTGTTCATTGGTTTCGTTCGTTTGAAATGGTATCTTTGTGGAATGACAACGTTGCGTTGTCTTTTCCCTTTTCAAATTTTGGTACCATTATGCCTATTTTTCAACTTTCTATGATCATTTCGCCGGAACAAGCAGCGGTGGATGAATTATTAAAACTTGCCATTTCAAAACAACTTCATATTGATAGTGATCAAATTACGCAGTATCAAAAAGTTCGTCAGTCGGTTGATGCGCGGGGTCATGCACCAAAAATTCAATTAGTGATTGATGTTGCCACTGATCCGGATCGATTGAACAACCCAGAAATGATCTTTCATTATGATGACGTTCATTCAAAAGAAGAAGTGGTGGTCATTGGGGCCGGTCCGGCCGGTTTATTTGCTGCTTTACGATTGATTGAGTTAGGCTTGAAGCCGGTGATTTTGGAGCGAGGGAAAGAGGTGAGCGAACGTAAAAAGGATATTGCCATTTTGATGCGAAACCAAGGGCTGAATCCCGAATCCAATTATTGTTTTGGAGAAGGAGGCGCGGGAACCTTTTCGGATGGAAAATTGTACACTCGTTCTACGAAAAAGGGCGATGTTAAACGCATTCTTTCTATTTTTCATTTTCACGGAGCTCAAGATGAAATCATGTTTGAAGCACATCCACATTTGGGAACTGATCGATTGCCCGTGATTATTAAAAATATACGTCAAACCATTTTGAGTGCCGGCGGAGAGATTCATTTCGCCTCCAAAGTGATTGATTTGGTAACCCAAGGCAACAAAATAGCAGGAGTGAAGCTCGAAGATGGTTCAATTCGTAAAGCACGTGCTGTTGTTTTGGCTACAGGCCATTCTGCGAGAGACGTGTATGAGATGTTACACCGAAATGGGTTACTCTTGGAACCAAAGGGTTTTGCCATGGGCGTTCGTATAGAGCATCCACAGTCATTGATTGATTCCATTCAATATCATCAACGGATTCGGAGTGAATTTTTACCAGCGGCTTCTTACAGTTTAGTCGATCAGGTGAATGGACGAGGTGTTTATTCTTTCTGCATGTGTCCGGGAGGTCATATTGTTTCCGCTTCCACAGGAAATCAAGAAATTGTAGTGAATGGCATGTCGGCTTCTAAGCGGAATTCCCCTTTTGCCAACTCCGGTTTAGTGGTTGAAATTCGCCCGGAAGACATACCTAATCAGCACCAAGAAGATGTTTTTGCCGGGTTGCGTTTTCAACAAAGCATTGAATCACTTGCTTTTATCAATAATGGCGGCAATGGACAAACTGCGCCTGCTCAACGTGTGGCTGATTTTGTGAAAGGGAAGCTGTCTGGTTCTTTGCCTGAATGTTCTTACCTGCCGGGGACGCTTTCGTCACCACTCCATTTTTGGTTGCCTGAAATGATATCAAAGCGTTTGCAAGAGGGTTTGAAACATTTTGATCGAAAAATGCATGGCTTTGTTACAAACGAAGCCGTGTTAGTTGGTGTCGAATCCCGTTCATCGTCGCCGTTGCGTATTCCGAGGGATCGTGACACGATGCAGCATGTTCAAATGGAAGGTCTCTTTCCGTGCGGCGAAGGAGCAGGTTTTGCCGGTGGCATCACCTCATCGGCTATTGATGGAGAGAATTGTGCCTTGGCTGTCGAACGTTTTTTGAAAGGAAACCAATAAGGAGAAAAGCGCATTGAAGAAGTGTTTCTCTATGGAATATATTCACTTAAAAAAAAAGGAGAATTCATTATGCCGGTCATTTCAGTCGAAGGATCCAAACTGACAAAAGATCAAAAACGAGAACTCATTGCGTCACTTACGGTAGTGGCAAGTAACATTATGAAGATTAACAAAGAAGCCTATGTGGTTGTGATCAAAGAAAATGACATGGACAATATTGGCGTCGGAGGTGTCTTGTTATCGGAAAAAGTTAAAAAGTAACACATTATCTATTTTGCTCTCATGAAAGAACTGAACGAGGAATTGAAAGAGATTGTGGCGCCAAAGAATACGGCTTTGTTGATGTGGGATGTGCAAAACATGCTGGTTGATCACATTTTTAACAAAGAAACGTTTTTGGAGAACACCAATAAGGTACTCGCCGCAGCAAGAAAAAGGAATATGCCTGTATTCTTTTCTAAAATTGATCCGCTTCCGGATCGGTTTGAGTCGTCGGTGAGAAAGTTTTTTGCAAAACATCGGTCTTTTCCACTTCAATTCACGCCGACAAGTTTTAATCTGGCTATTGAGCCGTTGGCAAATGAAACGGTGGTCAATAAAAACACGGCGAGTATTTTTATTGGAACCAATGTTGAACAAATGTTGCGAAATGCCGGTATCACTTCGATTGTTTTTGCAGGGATTGCTACTGAAATCGGCATTGAGTCGAGTGCCCGTGATGCATTAAACAGAGGTTTTTTCCCGATCATTCTCACCGATGCTGTGTCATCATATAATCAACAAGCGCACACCCGTTCACTGGAAAACATGCAGAACATGATGATTCTTTTAACGGTTGATGAACTGATCTCTCTTTGGTGATTTCAATGATGAATCTGCCTTTTTAAGAGGCTGAAAAGGAAAGCTTTATCTATTGCCTTAGTCGCTTCAATTGAGTGGCAAAACTAATCCATTGGTTTTTATTGAGATTCCTGTGTCACCAATAATGAACCCAATGGACTTTCATAACGATATGCAGGGTCATGATTCATTCGAATGTGCCAAGGCATGGGGTAAAGATTGTTGGATCGATTACCGATATTTTTGATGAACCCCAAAGGAATGTTTTGAAAAGTGATTAAATAATAGCCTTTTGCTTTGTTTTCAAAATGGATGGGAGTTCTTTTTAAAAATCGAATGGCATCTTCAAAAGATACCTCGATTTCAGGGAATGCACCTCTTTTGAGATTTTTTGATAATGCTAAAGCGGTGTGAGGAATGAGATCTTTCCCTTTGAATTCGCCAATTTGATTTCCAATCAGCAATGTAGGCAGAGCGGCTTGTAACGAATTGATTTGTTCTTCAAATCGTTTGTCAATGGCAAAAATAATCTCATTATCCTGAATGATTTTCCAATCGTTTCCTTTTAACAGTTCATTGATGGCAACATGTTGTCGGTTTACCGGAAACATTTTTCTCTTTTTGGTGGGAATTGATTTGTGATCCATTGACGTTTTTCGTAAAAGCGTAATGAAAAATCCTTCACCCAACGTTTTGTGCGGAAAGAATCGATATCCTTCCGCTGTTTGTGTGATGCCCCAGGATGGATCGATGGGAATTGGTATTTTTTCGGCTCCCAATGTTTCGATGATCCATTGTATATTGTCTTCATTTTCTTCTCTATTGTAGGTGCAGGTGCTGTAAATGAGCCATCCATTTTCTTTCAATGCGCTCCAGACATCTGAAACGATTTCTTTTTGTCTGATGGCACATTGAAAAACATTTGCTTCGGACCATTCGTGAATGGAATCGATATCTTTTCGAAACATACCTTCTCCCGAACAAGGCGCATCGATTATGATCAAATCAAAAAAAGCAGGCGTTTGTTGAAAAGCTGCAGGTTGTAAATTGGTCACGGCAACGTTGGAATTTCCCCATTTTTGAATGTTTTCAACCAGTATATTGGCTCTTAAACGGTTCATTTCGTTAGAAACCAACAAGCTGTCAGAATGTAAAGCGTTTAACAATAAGGTTGATTTTCCTCCTGGCGCAGCACATAGATCGAGAGCCGTTACTGGAGTTTTGATGTGTTGTCGAATAATGTGATGTAAAAATTGCGAACTGGCTTCTTGAACGTAATAGGTTCCTGCGTGAAACAGTGGATCCATAGTGAACAAATAGCGTTTGGGCAGATAATATCCTACATCACACCATGCTATTGTTTCAAACGGCAGACGAATGTTTATTTTATCATTCAGACGGATAGAAATTGGCGTTTCGGCTTGAAGCGCTTGTTCTAATGCTGGCCATTCGTCTTGAACAATCTTTTTGGTGCGTTCGATGAAAAGTGGAGGTAACGATGGCAACATGAAAAATTTCTTGATGTTTGGCTGAATAAAATCAAAGAGAAGAGGCTGGTGAAAAAATACGTTTTCCCCGTACTTTCATTAGCGGTGATCAAAATGCAAATTATTTTGGATGAACATGCTGAGAATGTCAATAGCGATTTCATTGCTTCCTCCCTGNGGTACAATTAAATCGGCAAATCGTTTGGTCGGCTCAATAAATTGTTCGTGCATTGGTTTAACTGTGCGTTGATAACGCTCAATGATCGTTGCAACATCCCTGCCTCGTTCGTTCATGTCTCGTTTGATGACACGAATCAAACGATCGTCGGCATCTGTATCAACAAATACTTTTAAATCCATTTGTTGACGTAATTCTAAATTGGTTAAAACTAAGATACCTTCGATGATCACAACTTCTTTAGGGAAAATAGTGACGGTTTCTTTTGATCTGGTGCAGGTTACGTATGAATAAATTGGTTGTTGAATGGATTCTCCCTGTTTTAATTTTTGCAGGTGTTCAATCAACAAGCTGAATTCGATGGATTCAGGATGGTCAAAATTAATCTTTAAACGATCTTCCGGTGGAATGTGAGCGCTGTCATAATAGTACGAATCCTGAGGCAGGAGTACCACTTCATTTGAGGGTAATCTTTCTATAATTTTACGTACTACAGTACTTTTCCCGGAGCCGGTTCCACCTGCAATGCCTATGATTAACATTATTGTCGAATGATATTTGAAGATTGATAATGATCCAAATGGTCTGAGCTTGGAACAAAAAATCGTTCAAAGATACGACTTAATTTGTTTTACCCTTCGTAGGTTTATTTAAAATGAGCGTTAAATCAACTCAATAATCATTTAAAATAGCCGATTGATTGAAGTTAAACATTGGAAATTTAAATGCACCAAATTGTCAAGGAAAGGGTCAAATGTAGTTAAAACGGTTCTGAAATACCATTTTAATATCGTATCTTTGTCATTCATTTATTGAACACTATAAAAGATTGCTTGACTTATTTTTATGAGATACTTAAAACAACAAAGGCTGATTTTACCGGAGTATGGAAGGAACATTCAACAGATGGTAGATCATGCTGTTCATATTGAAGATCCCGTTCAAAGAGCACGTTGTGCTCAAACAATCATTACCATTATGGGAAGCCTGTTCCCTTATTTGAGGGATATTAATAACTTCAAACACAAACTTTGGGATCACTTAGCTATTATGTCTGATTTTAAGTTAGATATTCAATATCCCTATGAGGTTTTGAAAAAAGAAAATCTTTACACTCGCCCTGAACCAATTCCGTATTTAAAAAAACAATTAAAATATCCGCATTACGGTCGCATTTTGGAGCAAATGATCCAGCAAGCCGTAAAATATCCGGAAGGAGAAACAAAACAACAATTGTTGCAATTGATAGCTAATCACATGAAAAAAAGCTATCTCACATGGAACAAAGAAGTGGTGGACGACAAGAAAATCTTTGAAGATTTAAGAGAACTGTCAAATGGTCAATTAAAAGATGATTTGAATTTTTTGAAATTGACTGAATCCGCAGAGATTTTAACAAAGAATCTCAAGAACTACGCGAAGAAAGGTCAAAAATGACTTTTTATCACCATGTTTTGAACCATTGGCTGCCGATGATGCTTTGACGGAAAGAGAAGCCAATGAGTTTAACTTTATCTAATTCAGTAAACTATGCTGTCAATTATCAGGTTGCGAGAGACTGAATCAACAAACAACTATTTGAAAGAGCTTATTGCTTCTCAAAGAAATGTTTTGGCAGAAGGAACCGTCGTTTTTGCTGATTTTCAAACCAAAGGGCGTGGACAATCGGGAAACTTCTGGGAATCTGAAGATGGGAAAAATATTCTTGCCAGCGTCTATTTTTCGCCAAGCCATATTGATCCAAAAAATCAATTCGTTATTTCTCAATTGGTTTCTCTTGCTTTGATCGATGTGTTGCAGGAAGAAATTTCTGAACTTTCCATTAAATGGCCCAATGATATTTATTGGAAAGATAAAAAATTAGCCGGAATTTTAATTGAAAATGAACTGTTGGGCGATCGCATTCTTCATTCAATTATCGGTATTGGTTTAAATGTAAATCAGTTGCAATTCAGTTCTTCTTGTCCCAATCCTGTTTCGTTGGCCAATATTACCGGCAAACAATATGACCGCGAAGGGTTATTACACCGACTCCTTGAACGACTTTATCTGTTCTACATGAAAGTGTTGCGTGATGAAATGAATAATCTGGAAGAAGACTATTTTTTTCATTTGTTCAGAAAAGAAGGATTTCATTTGTTTGAACGACATGATGAACAATTTTTAGCCCGCATTGTCAACATTCAATCAAACGGTCAATTGGTTTTGCAAACGCAAAAAGGACAACTCCTCAAGTGTGCTTTCAAAGAAGTCCGTTTTGTGATTTAACGCTACTCTGGCGCTGGTTTTTTCCATGTGGCAGTTGCCTTTTCGGTTGGTACTCTATTTTTATTGTTGATTTGAAAAATTTGAGGATCTCTTCCATGACCAATAGAAGTGATTACGCATGGATTGATATTGTATTTTTTGATCAACTCCCGCAACATATTCTTAGCTCTCGAAAGAGTTCATTTCATTTTTCTTACTTTTTCTCCCGTGTCTTTATCAGCATTCCCATTTATAGGGTTTAATGGTTATTTTTTTGATCATTAAACATTGCAAGAGAAAGATAAAAAGAATGATCATGATGGCTGAAAAAGTGCCGTTTTTGTTAGAACAAAAAAATAAGAGAAATCCTTTGCAGAATTTCTCTTATCATGTTTGAAGTTAATAAAAAATGGGGGTGAGTATTATTGATAACTTGTTTCTGTAATTTGAGCTGAAGCTTTTAAGGTTGAAACTCTGTTTTTGGGATCGATTTGGAAAATTTGAGGTACTGTTCCATGACCAACTGCTGTTATTCTTGATGGATCAATCCCATACTTTTTAACAAGATCTGTGGCAATATTTTGTGCCCTGTGTTGACTCAGTTCCATGTTTCTTGCTTTTCCTCCGGTGTCTTTATCTGCATAACCATCAATTTGCAAATGAGCATTTGGGTATTGCTTCAGAAAATTAGCTGCTTCTTCAATCGTTTGTTCTTGATTATAATCCGTTATTTTAGAAACACCAATCGGGAAAAAGACATTTTTATTAAATTCTTTGGTGACCATTTTTGTAATCGGAGTGGGTTGCTCTTTTACTATGACAGTATCATGTTTGATGACTTCTTTAATTTGAACAACCGGTTGAACAGCTACAGCCTTAGCGGTTTGTTTTTCTCCAATGTGTTTGAAATGATAGGTAAATCCGATTTGGAATGAAGTGAAATCATCAAATGGGAACCCATAAACCACATTGTTCATTTTGTCTGATGTCATGTTGGTTGCTAGATCAAGATTAATATCAAATTGTTTGGTGACATGAAAGTTGCCTTGAAATCCGGTTCTTAGCAAAGGCGTTACTAATGATGATGGATAATCTCCTTGTGTTCTATATCCCAATCCAACACCTGCAAACCATTGAACATCAAATACTCGATTTGGATTATATCCTGCCCACCAATTGCTTAAATTGACCATGAAATCACCGGTTAGATTGGCTCCCCAATTTATGTAATGATAATGATTCCAGTTAGTCCATTGGTAACGAGCCCAACCTATCTGTCCTCTTATTCCGATGACTGGATTAAACTCATAGCCTAATGCTAAGCTTGAAAGTGGACTCCCATTGTTGCGAAATGAAGTTTTAAATGGTTCGCTGCTTTCACCATAAAACCAATTCGCTCCGGTGTACATGCCTAAATACCAGTTTGGTTGAAACTTTTCAGGATTTGTTTTTGTTGTCGTTTGAGCATTGACAACCAGAATGCTTGCTAAAGCAAAGATTGAGAATAGTAAGTTCTTTTTCATTGAATAAATAATTTAGTTTTTAAAAGGAAAGTAACGTCTTGTTTGTGTGGCAATTTAGTTGAATATAAGATCGTTTATTTTTTTTCTTGAATTAATAGAAACATTGAAAAATGTTTTTGTGCCTTGTCAAGGATTTAAAGTATGGATTAAATTTTTGTGGTATTATTGATAAAATGATAATGAAATTAAATTATTATGCAAAGATAAACCACAAAGATTCTTTTCCAAAAAAATAAAATATAAAAAATATTAAATTACTTGGGATTTTATTTTATGTTCCTTATGCATATGAAATTGATAATAAGCATTGTGATGAAAATTTCAAAATCACATTACAATAATAAAAGATAATGTTTTAGTTTTGCACTTATCGTGATTAAAATTCGAGTATCATTGCTCAGTGGTTTTTCATTGTTTTTCAGCGTGATTTTGAATGTTATTTTCCCACAACGTGGCTTCTGCATCGCTGGGCATTCTCCAATCACCACGGGGAGATAAATTGATGGTTCCGACTTTTGGACCGTCGGGCATACATGATCGTTTAAACTGTTGAGAAAAAAACCGTTTGATAAAAATGTGCAGCCATTTCTGAATGGTTTCTTTGGAATAGACATCAGAAAAAGTATGCTTGGCTAAAAACAATATTTTTGAAGGTTTAAATCCATATCGAATCATGTAATAAAGAAAAAAATCGTGAAGCACATAAGGGCCAATGATTTCCTCCGTTTTTTGAACGATTTCTCCATGTTGATCTATTGGCAGTAATTCAGGACTAACCGGAGTGGCTAAAATATCTTTCAATATCGCAGCACTTTTAGGATCCATTTGATAATCAGCGATCCACTCAACTAAGTACCGCACGAGGGTTTTAGGTATTCCGGAGTTAATGGCATACATGGACATGTGGTCGCCATTGTATGTGCACCAACCCATAGCAAGTTCTGATAAATCGCCTGTTCCGATGACAAGTCCATTTTCTTTATTCGCAATATCCATTAAAAGTTGGGTACGTTCTCTGGCCTGCGTGTTTTCAAAAGTAATATCATGCTGATTGATATCATGTTGAAGATCATTAAAATGTTGTAAACAGGCTTTTGTAATGTCTATTTGAAGTACGTTACAATGCAATGAATTCATTAATTGAAGTGCGTTGCGTAACGTTCGATCAGAAGTTCCAAATCCTGGCATCGTCACTCCGATGATGTTTGTCCTTGGAATGGATAACTTATCAAAGGTGAGGATGGCAACCAACAACGCCAGTGTGGAATCTAATCCTCCGGAAATGCCAATGATTGCTTTTTTAAGTTGTGTTTGATTAATTCGCTGAGCTAATGCAGCTGTTTGGATAGCTAATATTTCTTCGCAACGTTCATTCAAAAACAAACCCTCGGGAACAAACGGTGTTTTACTGTATTTTCTGGTCAGATGCATAGGTTGTGTAAAGTCCGTCTGGCAGTTGATCAAGCGATAGGAAGGAATTGATCCAATCAAATGAAACCCTTCTTGGGTAAAACTCACGTTCATTTGTCGTTCGTTCTTTAGTAAATCAATGTCGATTTCTGAAACGACGAGTTGAGGTTCCATTGAAAAGCGTGTTGATTCGGCAATCAATTTTCCGTTTTCAGCTATAAAACTTTTTCCTGCAAAAACCAGATCTTGAGATGATTCGCCAAATCCGGCACTGACATAAACATAACCTGCGATGCTGCGGGCAGATTGATTCAGGATGAGTGACTTGAGGTATTCATTTTTCCCGATTATTTCATTGCTTGCTGACAGATTGAAAATCAGATGTGCCCCAGAAAGAGCATGCAAAGAACTTGGAGGAACAGGCACCCAAAGATCTTCGCATATTTCAACACTGAAACGGAAGTCGGCGTTGCCAATTAAGTGGTTAATTCCAAATGGCACATTCTCTTGGTTAGCAATGGTAATCGTTTGATCCAAAGCGTCAATGGAAGACGAAAACCATCTTTTCTCGTAAAACTCATGATAGTTTGGAATGTGTGTTTTGGGAATGACCGACAAAATTTGTCCTTTTTGAATAACAACGGCGCAATTGAACAATCGATCACGATGTCTGACGGGCATTCCTATGATGGAAATAATGGATAAGTCTGTGGTGTTTTTTAAAAGAGAACCCAGTGATTGTTCTGCTTCTTCAATTAGTGTCTGTTGGTGAAATAAATCTCCACAAGTGTAAGCGGTTATGCTTAATTCCGGAAACACGATGATGTGAACGTTCTGTAAAGCCGCTTTTTGAATCAAAGTTTCAATCTGCTGTGCGTTTGCTTTGCAATTGGCCACTTTAACCGTAGGAATACCTGTTGCTACTTTGATAAATCCTTGTTGCATGGATTATTTGTTTTGATTTTGCTACAAACTTACACTTTTTTTCGTTAAGTTTGAAAGATCAAAACAAATTGTATGCTGTTTTGAATTTTATGATCAATGCGCTGAATCGTTTTTTCTTTTATATTATAAATTCTTAGTTACCAAAAAGATAAGCAATAGATACCCCTGTGTTTGTCGTTTGATTGATCGTTTGTCCATCTTTGTTTTGTAAAGCGGNCATTGTGGGGTTAATGGCGATGTGTCTTTGTTTGTTTAATGCAATATCAATCAATCCATGTCGATGGTTATTCTTGTTTGAGGTCATTCCTGCATCGAGAATGCTCCAAAGATAGGAGAGCCCGGCCGCTAAAAATCCAACCGTTGCTAATCCTGATTGATGATTTGCCAATGCCGTTGCGCCAATGGCAATGCCTCCGAAAGTCGTGCCCATAAATGCAACTCCTTTAATGGTTTGACCATTATATAGTTGACCAATGCCTGGGAAAAACATGGATAACGTTGATGAAAGTTGCGGATCTTTGCGGTCTGATTGGTACATGGCATTCATGTCCATTTTTACCATTGGAGCAATACGAATGGGAGTTTCAATGGCTAATGAATGGATATTGGCGTTGAATGGAATTTTGGTGTCCAACGTTGCAGGCACCGGTTCTAATGGTGTTGTCATCAACGTGAGATCTTTGTTTCTTTGATTTTCTGATTGAACTGGCTGTAAAATAACACGTTGTTTTGCTCCTTCTTTTAAGTTGGAGTAGCAATTGATGGAACTTCGATTTTGTGCCGAGAGATGAATAATCGAAATCGCAACAAACAATAGAATAACAAAGAAGGTTTTCATACG
>JGI24721J44947_10003986_pt1 | contig 20707 bp, 19 predicted proteins | sample YelNatPaOPGAMG01_FD_44947 | JGI IMG/M metagenome (IMG submission 44947) | reverse complement strand
GGACGGTCTAAATTGCCCGTCAATGCTGCCAATATTACTAAAGCCCGCGCACTTTGGACGCTATTTACGGTATGCTCCAGAGCGTTACCCCATTGGATACAGGCCGGCTTCGTTAAACCATAGAGGCGGGCGGCTTCCTTAATTTCTTTTTCGGGAATCCAGGTAATCTTAGAAATCTCAGCTAAGGAATAATTTTTTAAATTTTCCTTAAGCTCCTGAAAACCGATAGTCCATTCTTCCACAAATTCCCGGTCAACCAGATCTTCCTCGATTATTATTTTTAAGAATCCTAAGGCTAAAGCTAAGTCTGTACCAGGTTTGATTCTCAGCCAAAGATCTGCTTGGGCAGCCAGGGGCGTCCGGCGCGGATCAATTACTATTAATTTGGCTCCCTTGTCCCTAACCCTTCTTAGTTGGGCGCCCATTATACCTTCTTCATTCGTCTGGTATAAATTGCTTCCCCATACCAGCACTAAATTTGGCGGATAATCAAAATCTGGGACAGGGAAAAATCCGCAAGTATATAAAGCCGCTGTCTCCCGGGGCATATGACAAATGGGACCTGGCGTGATCAGGTGGGGAATTTTCAAGACATTAGCCAGACGAAGGAGCAAATAAAGCTCCAGTCCTTTGGGTGTCCCTTGAGCGAAAACTATGCTCCGCTCTTCGCCTTGGTCTATCTTTTCTTTAATTTTTTCCGCAATGGTAGTCAGAGCTTCTGCCCAAGATATTCTTTGCCATCGCCCCTCTCCTCTGGCCCCTATTCTGCGGCAAGGATAACGTAAGCGATCAGGGTGATACAGCCTCTCTATCTGCGCCCTTCCTTTGGCGCAGATGGCGCCGCGGTTTAAAGGGCATTCCGGATCGCCGTCGATTTTGACTATCTTCCCTTCCTGGATATGGACGAGTAGTCCACATCCGCCATGATCCATCCGGGCACAAAAGGTTTTTGCTATCATTTTTAATTATTTTAGGCACCGCCGAGATCGCCCAGGACCCAAAGGCTTTTTAAATTATTTTTTTTCATTCCTTCTCTGGGCTCTCCCCATTCTCAGCGGTAGACAATTTTGCTCCGAATATTCCTGGTTCGGCGAAGTCTAAAACTTTCAGCGGTTTATCGCCGATAAAATTTTGCAAGATCTTAGCAATCTGTAAAGCCTGACCTCTCAACATCAAGCGCGATCTTTCAAAAACACAATTTTTTATTTCGGTCTCGCCTTTTTCCAAAACAATTAGACATTCCACAAAAGTGCAATTTTCATAGGCCTGGCCATCTAATTCTATCCGCTCTTTCATAAATTTTTTATTTTTATAACGGGTGAATACGGTGCTCATGCCACCTCTCCTGCGAATAACTTGGCCACTTCATCCCGGGAGAAAACGGGTAAATCGACTAATTTCCCTTCCCTNTTTAGTTTGACCCCCTTCTCTTTTTCAGTAATTGTGCCGATTATTTCGGCAGGTATGCCTGCTTTTCGAAGAGTATTAACTACTTTGGGCGCCTCGGCGCTGGCCGTAACGATTAGCAAAGCCCCAGAAGCAAGCAAGCCTAAAGGGTCAAGTTTAAGAGTTCGGCATAAAGTCACTGTCTCCGGTAAAATAAGAATTTTCTCCATTTCCATAATCATTCCCGCTTGAGCAGCCATAGCTAATTCTTGGATGCCGGTGGCCAACCCGCCTTCCGTAGGGTCATGCATAGCATGGATAGGGGCTACTTCCTGAGCTAGGCGTGCTTCCCGCAGAATGCTTATCCCCGGAGAGGTTAAAAGTTGCTGGCAGCGCTTTACAAATTCCTCTCCCAATACCTCGGCCAATTCTCTTTTTTCTCTGGCAATCAAGGCTGTCCCTTCAATAGCGATTCCTTTGGTCAAAATAATTTTATCTCCCAGACGGATATTCTCGGGAATGACCAATTTCTCTTTGTCTATCTCCCCTAACATATGGCCAATAACCAGCGGCCTATCCAAGCCATAAGTAATTTCCGTATGCCCCCCGCAAAGAACAACTCCTATTTCACGGCAAGATTTATCAATCTGGGATAGAATTCCTTCCACAATTTGCTGATTGGTCTTCCCCTCTGGCAAAAGCAGGGTCGCTAAGAACCACCGCGGAGTTCCCCCCATTACGGCAATATCGTTGGCATTGATATGCACCGCATACCAGCCGATCTGATCCGTGGCAAAAGTGATCGGATCGGTCTTAGCTACTAAATATTTATCCCCGAAAGAAATAACTGTCGCGTCTTTACCTATTCCAGGGCTGACTATTAGGTTAGGGTCATGATGGGTATAGTGCGCCAGGAGTCTGGCTAAGTCCGGGATAGGTAATTTTCCTGCCGGGTAAAAATTAAATTTTCTTTTATCTCTTAAATTTTCTTTCATGGCGCAAAGATTAACTGCTTTTTATCCCGACAGGATTTTATTATTCCCTCAAGCATCCTTGCGCCTCATTTTCTTTTGGGGCCATAAAGATCCCGGGCCACATCTTTTAGCCCCAGGGATTCCAATGTCTTCCGGGAAGGCTTGCCGCTGGGCGTCCAGCCACTTTCTTTATAGAACTCTTTGAGCATGACCTCCATATTGGGAACTTTGCCCGCGTTGCCCCCTTCTTTCGTGGGCTCTAATTGCCGCGGAGCCAAAACATCGTCCTTACGGGTAATACCGCAAAGGTTGTTATAAGCCCGATGAAGGGCCATGATCCGCTCGCCGACTTTCAGCAGACTCTTGGCTGTATATTTTGTGCCGGTGGCGGCCGTAAGGACAGCTGCTAAATCTGATGGTTTGAGAATAAAAGTCATGAAGTAACAAGAAACCATGGAATTCACCACGGCTGTAAAATCTTGCGAAAGCTTCACTAATTTCCCTTTGCCCTCACTTACAAAGAGAGGATAAATGCCCTTAAGACTCCATTCGGGCAGGGGATCTTGCACATTTTCCCAAAGAGGAGAATGTCCATGCAGGTGGCATGCGCCGCGCGGCCCCACAGCATAAGTTAAACCCATGCTGAAGAAGGTTCGCGGATCATGCATGGGACTTTCCATGCCCTTGACGTGGACGGCAAATTTCCAGGCATCTCCACCTAATTTCTCCGCCGCCCGTTTCACCCCTTGTCCTAAGAGGGCCCCTAATTTTTCCTTCTTCCCAATTTGGTGCACCATGGCTATCATCGCTTTCTCATCACCCCATTTCAACTCAATTCCCCCGGTATCTTCTTTGCTGATTAAGCCTTTTTCATAAGCCTCCATAGCAAAAGCAATGGCCACTCCTGTGGAAATGGTATCAATTCCGTAACGGTTGCACAGGTCATTAGCAAAAGAAACGGCATTTAAATTATCGATCAGGCACATCGTGCCTAAGGCAGCTAAGGTTTCATACTCTGGCCCTGGTCCATCCATTTTATAGGGCCCTTCTTCGATCTTCACCCACCGGGAGCAGCCGATAGTGCAACGATAACAGGCTGTATGCGGCACTAAGATGGTCTCTTTCATCTTTTTGCCACCCAAATTTTTGCAGCCCTCTTCCCATAAGCCGATTTGCCAATTCTTAATCGGGATATCCCCCATAGACCACAGATTATCTAAAACTTGAGCTGTACCATATTCGCGCATCGCCGCTATGGCCGGGGAAGTAGCATTATCTTTGGCGATTTTTTTACAAAGGTTATTATAAGTCTCTGGATCATACAAAGGAAAAGTACCATTACCCCGCACCGCTATAGCTTTCAGTTTTTTGGCTCCTAAAATGGCTCCGCTCCCTCCCCTTCCTGGCGCTCTTCCTTCATCATTGATGATACAAGATAAAATCACCTGCTTCTCCCCCGCAGGTCCAATACAAGCTACCCGAATCCTTTCATCTCCAATCTCGCGCTGAATAAGCTCTTGGACCTTCAAGGCATCTTGGCCCCAAAGATGACTTGCCCCCCGGAATTCTACTTTTCCATTATGAATCCAGAGATATACTGGTTCAGGAGAAGCCCCCTCAATAATCAAGGCATCATAACCCGCGCGCTTCAAATCCGCTCCCCAGTACCCGCCCGAACTGGCATCGCACAGAATTCCCGTCAAAGGAGATTTGAAACAAATCTGATAGCGGGCGCCCGAAGGATAATTAGTCGCCGTAACCGGGCCAGTAGCGAAAACTATCTTATTTTCAGGACTTAAGGGATCAGTTTGGGGGGGAACTTCCTCATAGATAAGTCGATCTCCCAGGCCTGTTCCCCCAATATAATCACGGGCTAATTTAGGTTTCAAAGGTTCTGTTTTGACTTCCCTGTTGGTCAGATTCACCCGGAGTATCTTCCCCATATACCCATACATGGCCCCTTCTCCTTTCTTCGTTTAAATTTGCCAACGAATTTCTGCAAAAATTACAATTTATTTAGTAAATTTTAACTGCTAAGTCAAGAAATTTTTAAACCTGGCCGTCGAGCAGCTTTAACTGATCTTTAACAGTTGTTTTGTGATTGGTTTTTATAACTATTTGTAATTATTCAGTTTGCTCTTTGAAAATTCGTAAAAATGTTTAAAATGTGGTGCCACAAAATATGATGATTTTTATTGATTTTATTGATTTTTGATGTTATAAATGGGGTGTCACAAAAAGGAGGCACTCCATGTTCGTGAGAATNAAAAAATCGGGAGCGCATCAATACCTGCAAATTGTGGAAAACCGTCGGGAAGGCCCGAAGACCATTCAGCGCGTCATTGCCACGATTGGCCGGATGGATCGTCTTCAAGAAAGAGGGGAGATNGAAAACCTGGTTCGGTCNCTTTCCCGATTCTCGGAAAAAGTTCTTTTGGTCCTCTCCGGCCAAGGGGAAGTGCAGGCTTGGGCCAAGAAGATGGGGCCGGCTTTGATCTTCGAGCGAATCTGGGCGGAATTGGGGATCGGTCGGATCTTTGATCATCTTCTTAAGGGAAGGAAGTTTGGTTTTGATGTGGAAAGAGCCATTTTCCTTACGGTTCTTCATCGGTTGATGGTCTCTGGTTCGGACCGTTTCTGTGAGAAGTGGCGTCAGGATTATCGNGTTGAGGGGGTGGAGGCTCTTGCGCTTCATCACCTCTATCGGGCCATGGCTTTTTTGGGAGAGGAGTTGGCTGACCAGCAAGGCCGGATGCCCTTTACTCCGCGATGCATCAAGGATTTGGTGGAAGAGGCTCTGTTTTTGGAACGTCGTGACCTTTTTAGTTCCTTGGACCTGGTTTTTTTTGATACCACTTCGATCTACTTTGAAGGGGAAGGAGGGCAGACCCTGGGGGAGAAGGGTTATTCCCGGGATCACCGGTCGGATTTGAACCAGATGGTAGTAGGTGTGGTATTGGATCAGGGGGGTAATCCTTTGTGTTGTGAGATTTGGCCGGGGAGTACCGCTGATGTGCAGGGTTTGATTCCGGTTACGGATCGGATCCGGGAGCGCTTTGGTGTGGGGCAGTTTTGTGTGGTAGCGGACCGGGGAATGATTAGTTCCGAGACTCTGGAAGAACTTGGGCGAAGAAAGATTTCTTATATCGTGGGGTCCCGCATGCGGCGGGTCAAGGAGATTCGGGAGGAAGTTCTTTCTCGGGCTGGGCGCTTTCGGGAAGTCCGTGTTGAAGGAGAATCGAGCCAAGCCGCTTTAGCCCTGCAGGTGAAAGAGGTGTGGGTTGAGGATCGTCGTTACATCGTTTGTCTGAATCCCCGGGAGGCCCGCAAGGACGCGCAGGATCGTCAGATCCTGATTGAGGACTTGCAGGAAAAGCTGAAGCGCGATCCCAAGGTTTTAATCGGCAATCGGGGGTACCGCAAATATTTGAAAGTGGATCGGCATCATATCGCGATCGATGCGCAGAAGGTTGAGGAGGAGGCTCGGTTCGACGGCAAATGGGTTTTGCAGACTAACGTTGATTTGCCGGCTGATCGGGTGGCGCTCAAGTATAAGGAGTTGTGGCAAGTGGAGCAGGTTTTCCGGGATATCAAGTCCATTCTGGCCACGCGGCCCATCTATCATCAGGTGGATGAAACAATTCGTGGTCATGTATTTTGCAGTTTCCTGGCTTTGGTGCTGCGCAAGGAACTGGATCGACGCCTGGAGAAGGCGGGCTATAGCTTCGAATGGGCGGATATCAAGCAGGATCTCCAATCGCTGCAGGAAATCATCATTGAGGAGAAGGGTAAACGTCTGGCCATTCGCAGCGAATGTCGGGGCGTCTGCGGCAAAGTCTTTCAAGCTGTTGGGGTGGCCCTTCCGCCTACGATTCGCGAGTTGTAATCCTCTATGCATTTTCTTGCTGATGGATAATCTGTGGTGCCAAGGATTTTTTGAGCGGACCTATGTCCTTGTTATTCCACAACTTTATTTTTACAACTGTTAAAGATCAGTCATTCATTTGTTCCATTATTTCAATATTCCATCTTAAGTTAAGGTGAGGAAAGGGGGAGTGATAGAAAAATCGGTTTTTCAGGAGTCTTTGGAATTGGCCTTGACAATTTGCCTAAGTAGTTTAAAATTAAAAATAATTTATTTTATGCTCTCATTTTACCAAGGAGGGAATATATGAGCAGAAAAAGGTTTTTTATTTGCTTCATCGGTCTGATCTTTTTTTTAATTCCCTTATCCGCCAATGCTCAGCAGCCATTAATACAGAAAATCGGCAATGGAGAATCAATTGGTCTGAACAAATTATTCGAGCCTTAGGGAGCGGTGCGCCCAACCCTGATGCCCCTAATATAGCCGCCGCCAGATTGGGGGCGGAGAGAGCGGCCAAAGCAGATGCCCTGAGAAATATATTGGAAACCATAAAAGGTGTACGCATAGATTCCCAAACCGTTGTTGAAAATGCCATGACGCAGAATGATCAAATTCGCACCCAAGTCCACGGGTTAATAAGGGGAGCCAAGGTTATTAAAACGCGCTATCTTTCTGATGGAGCAGTAGAGGTAACCGTGGAAATTCCTTTGTCCGGAGCTTTGCACCAAACTTTATTGACCCAGTCATCTTGGGGAAGTCAGCCCGTCCCTAAGACAGGAGATCCTGTGCATACAGGCGTGATATTTGATTCTCGGGGTTTGAATGTGCGCCCGGCTCTGGCCCCCAAAATCGTCGATGAAGATGGCCGCGAGGTCTATAGTTCGACTTTCGTCTCCAAAGAATGGGCTATGAAAAATGGAGTTGTTGGTTACACCAAAAATCTCGAAGCTGCCCTTAAAAATGACCGGGTCGCCCCCCATCCCCTTATTATCAAAGCAATTAAAGTTACGGGCCCAGGAAATACAGACTTGGTAATTAAGAACGCCGATGCGCAAGGGCTGCGCGATATGTCCAAGAACTTAAGTTTTTTAGAACAAGGCCGAGTATTAATAGTTGTGGATTAGAAGGCTTTGGCCAATTTTTTTGATGGGCAAATTTACTGACGTCGCCAAAATAAAAAATGGCAGGCATTTTAGGTAGTCGCAAGCATAAATAAAATTGGTGTTTTAAACGGGAAAGGAGGTGGCTTTCTTTGAGAAAAATGAGCAGAAAAGGCCTTATTTTANTCTTTTCTATATTTATTTGGCTTATGGGGCCTGCTTACGCGCAGGAAACGCAGATAATTACGGCCAAAGGAGAAGGATGGTATGAAGGTGCTGATCATTTGGTGGGCAAAGACAAAGCCATAAAAGATGCCTTAGTTAAAGCTCTGGAGCAAGCTGTGGGCACCATGGTTTCGTCAGAAACGCGCATTCAAAACTTTCAGCTGCTCAACGAGAACATCTATACCCGTACTGAAGGATACATAAAAAATTGGCGCATTTTAAACGAAAATCGGGCTAAAAATGTGTATGAAGTAACCATCGAAGCTACAGTAGCTATCGGTGATTTGCGCAAAGATTTGCAGGCCATAGGGATTCTGTTGGGTCAGGTAGGNAAACCGCGCATCATGATGCTTGTGGCTGAGCAAAATATCGGTCGCCATTATTATCATTATTGGTGGGGGTACCATCGCGTAGAACAGACCGATCTCACTGTAACCGAGAATACCATAATGGAAAAATTTCGCGAAAGAGGGTTTGATCTGGTTGATCATCAAGCCCAATCCAAAAATATATCCGTGGCTCCTGCTTANCGGGTGGCCGACTTGACAGATCAAGCCGCGATAACTTTGGGCAAGCAGGCCGATGCGGAGGTAGTGATCGTGGGCAANGCTCTGGCCAANTCTATTGGCGCCATTGCCGGATCGCCAATGAAATCAGTGCAGGCAAATATTTCTTTACGGGCTATCCAAATTGACGATGGGCGGGTGCTTTCTTCGGGTACAGAGCATGCTGCGGCAGTGCATATCGATGAAACTACTGCCGGAGTTGAGGCTTTAAAACAGGCCAGCGCCAAAATCTCCGAAAAGTTAATGGATGATATAATAAAGAACTTTCAAAAGCGCGTAGGGGCTACTACTTTAGTGCAAATAACCGTATGGGGCCTTTCCCGCCCCCAAGACTTACAAAAATTTAAGAATCTACTGAAAGGACAGGTGCGGGGAGTAGAAGGGATATATGAACGCAGTTTTGAAAGAGGAGTAGCCAAGATTGATTTAGATGTCAAGGGAAGTGCCCAATCTTTGGCTGATGAATTGGCCCGCAAAAAGTTCCGAGATTTTAATGTGCAAGTTANTAAAAGCACATGGAATACCATTGAACTGCAAGTAATGCCTAAATAGAGGAAGAAAGGGATAAATAATGAAGCGAAGAAGACTAGCCATGGGCATTATAACCCTTATTTTTTTGATAAGCTGCGCCACCCCGCAGCATCTCTTAGTAGAAGATTATAAGAACAGGAATCTGCGCTCTATTGCCGTACTGCCGGTGCAAAATGAAACTCCTCATTTGCAGGCTCCAGAGATATTTCGGCCAATTGTTTACCAAAAAATAAGGGAAAAAGGCTATGAAAGTCCTGCCTTCTCTTTTATCGATAGCAAGCTCGCGGAAAAGGGGATTCGGGATGCCGGACAGATTCATTCCCTTACTCCACAGGATTTGGGCAAACTTTTAGGGGTAGATGCGCTTCTTTACACTACTGTCACAGAATTTAGCACAACCTATCTAATAGCCTATGCCTCCATTACCGTGGGGGCAAAATACGAATTAAGAGACGCGCGCACAGGTGAAATCCTCTGGCACGCCGATCATCGGGTTAAAGACATGAAAGGGGGCACTGAACAATCTTTAAAATTTGCCCTCCAAAAGTCTTATACCCCTTATGCCCAAAAAGTAACCGAGACTTGTGTAGCTACCTTACCAAATGGGCCATTAGCCTCCGCTCCGGCACAAAAAAGTTGCCTGACGCCTGGAGGGAGATAAACAATTTAATTTAAGAAGGAGGTAATTTATATGTGGGAAAGAAGATTTATTGGGGTTTTAATCTTAGCTGGTCTACTTGTCATGGCTGGGTGTGCAGGCGCCCCTTTAGGGCCAACAACCAAGGAAACTACAGTTTCGCCCACTGCTCCTGCGCCCCAGGCCCCACCAGCGGCGCCGCGGATAACTCATAAAGGTCCTAAATTGCGGGTAGGGATTATAGACTTTGTTAATAAAACAAGTTATGGCGCAGGCCGGTTGGGAACTTCCGCGTCTGATATTCTGACTACGGAACTTTTTAAGACTGGGGCATTCATTATTGTGGAGCGCGCCCAATTAAAACAAATCCTCGGCGAGCAGGCTTTAGGCCAAACCGGCGCTATTAACCCAGAAACGGCCGCGCAGGCCGGGCGGATCTTGGGCTTAAACGCTATTGTTACAGGATCCATCTCCCAATTTGGCATCAGCACGGGAGGCGCTGATTACGGGATTTATCGTCAAAAAGTACAGACGGCTAAATGCGTAGTTGATGTGCGCGTAGTGGATGCTTCCACAGGCCAGCTATTATTTGCTGATTCTGGAAAAGGAGAATTTGAGCGTAAGGCTCAAGAAGTGTTGGGGTTAGGTACCCGGGCGGGCTACGACGAAACCTTAGGCCAAGAAGCTCTTCGTTCGGCAATCACCAAGTTTATGGATAATCTGGTCCAGTCCTTGCAAAATGTGGAATGGACGGGGAGAATTGCTTCTATAAGCGGGAGCGACATATATATTAACGCTGGCCGAGATGTGGGACTTAAGATCGGCGATACCCTGGTCGTGCAAACCTTGGGCAAAGAAATCTACGATCCCCAGACAAAAATTCTTTTAGGGCGGGAGGAAGGCCCAATCAAGGGAGAATTAACTGTCACTGGTTATGTAGGCGATAAACTTACTAAGGCACGTGTCCGAGTGGGTGGCGGTTTCCAAGTCAACGATATAGTGAAAGTTAAACAGTGAGGTCGCTATGAGAAAATTTTTTTTGCTATTGCTTTTGATGAGTTTAATTATTGGCTGTGGTTATCCTAAAGAGACCCTGCGGGGCGTAGGCCATGAAGGGTTTCTCTTNATTGTGGCTAACCCTAATGATGCTGAAGTTTTTNTTGATGGAGAAAGAATGGGCCTCGCTGCCGATTTTGAGAGAGACCCTATCGAATTAAGAAGCGGTACTCATAAAGTAGAGATTCGTCGACCCGGATANCTGGCCGACGTACGCGATGTATTTGTGGGTAACCAATCCCGGCACACCCTAAAGGTAAACCTTAAGAAGGCACAATAAATTATTTGAATTTATTGCAAAATGACCATAAGGAAAAGAGGAGGGATTTTTTTTGTAATTTTGCTCAGTGTCGCTTTTAATTTTTTTAACGCCAGGGCTTTCGCCCAAAGTCCTGTTTCGAAAGAAGAGAAAGCGAATTATGCAAAAGTAACTTATGTGCAAGGCAAAGCGGAAGTTTTGTCTGCCCAGGAAACTTCTTGGAAACTGCTTAAGCTGGGAAACCTTTTATATCCTGAAGATGAAATAAAAATTCAGGCCAAATCTCGCGTAGAAATTCAATTTCCAGATCGCTCGATAATGAGGTTTGACGAAAATTCCACTTTTAAATTAAAGAAAGTTTTATTCGAAACTCCCACTAACTCCCGCGATATAAAAGTAGAAATGGTTTTGGGTAAAAGCTGGGCCAATGTCCGCAAGATCTTCGGTTNTAAAAAGACTTTTGAAGTAGCCTCGGCCAACGCAGTTGCTGGTGTGCGGGATACTATCTGGCGGATGAATATAGAGGCTGATAAGACCACTTTGATCAGGGTCTATGAAGGCGCTGTNCAGGTATATAATCCCTTCGTTAAACCCGAATATAAATTAGAAAAAGAAGGTTTTAAAAGCCCCCAGGAAGTTGCNGCTCCCCAAGAAGTCCCTCCTCCGTATCATGAGGTTTCCCGGGAAGAATGGGAAGAAATAGTTTTAAAGCAAATGATGCAAGTAGTAATCCCCGCTGTAGGCAAGCCTTCTCCACCAACCAGATTCAGTATAGATGAAGATCTTAAAGAAGAGTGGGTGCGCTGGAATAAAAAGCGTGATCGGGAATTGAGAAAAAAGAATTGAGTTAAGAATGTGTAATTTACCCAATTTTCTAAGTTTAGCGCGCATCCTGCTCATTCCCATATTAATCATTTTGTTGATTAATGGCGCTTTTTTCTGGGCTTTATTGATCTTTAGCGTAGCGGCATTAACTGACGCCGCAGATGGAATGTTAGCCCGGCTTATGCAGCAGCGCACCCTAATTGGATCTTACCTGGACCCAATTGCCGATAAACTTCTATCCGGTTCTTCTTTCATCTGTTTAGCCATATTGGGGCTAATCCCTGGTTGGTTAGCAGTACTGGTTATAAGCAGAGATATAATCATATTAGGAGGGTTATTGATTTTATTTATTTTAGGACGCCTTCCTAAAATTCAACCAACATTAGCCAGCAAGCTGACTACTTTTTTCCAACTCCTTACCATCGTCATTGTTCTTTTTTCCCAAATAGTCCCTTTTGGGTCGCTTTTAATAAAGGTTCTAATATGGACCACAGGAGCATTTACAATTTTATCTGGCTTGCAGTATGTAAAAAAGGGGATAGAAATTTTTGGCCAAGAAGCGCCTAAATAATTCGAACTAAGGCGGCAAAAATATTTGGCGGGAGCAAAATGTTATTCCTGGGCCGAAATTTAGCTATCTTGTTCATAATCCGCATAAAGAAAATCTTAAAATATTAATATTTTGCTTGACAATTTTTCCAAGAAGTTGTAAATATATATTAAATTTTATAGGTTTGTAGGCACGTAGCTCAGGGGGAGAGCGCTACCTTGACGCGGTAGAAGTCAGGGGTTCAAATCCCCTCGTGCCTACCACGAATTTATCTGAGGTAAATTGAAGATATAATTTTTTGAAAAGAAAAAGGCATCATTTAGGCGGCATGATGCCTTTTTCTTATTTTTGTGTTTACCAAATGGAAACAATAGAAATAATCTTTGCCAACGGTAAAATAAAAAAATATCCCCGGGGAATATCAGCCTTGGAGATACTTAAAGATAATTTTCCTCCTTCCGAAAATGATTCTGTAGTCTCAGTAAAAATAGATGGCCGGCTCTTAGATTTAAATGCCCCATTAACCCAAGGAGGGAAACTCGAGTGGATTTCTATATCTTCTGTTGAAGGCTTAGAAATTCTAAGACATAGCACTGCCCATCTTATGGCCCACGCTGTAAAAACCTTATTTCCCCAAGCCAAGATAACTATTGGCCCGGCTATCAAAGATGGATTCTATTATGACTTTGACTATGATCAAGGTTTTTCTGCGGATGATTTCCCTATTATCGAAGNAAAAATGCGCGAGCTAATTGCCAAAGATATCCCCATTAGACGCTTAGAGATGACCCGGGAGGAAGCGCGGCAGCTTTTTGCCGAGAAAGGGGAAACCTATAAAATAGAGTTGCTTGAGGAAATTGGGGATGACCAGGTTAGTCTTTACCAGCAAGGTGATTTTATAGACCTATGTCGGGGACCTCATTTGCCTTCTACTGGAAAAATCAGAGCTTTTAAGCTTACCAGTGTGGCGGGAGCCTACTGGCATGGCGATGAGCGTAATAAAATGCTGCAGAGGATTTATGGTACCGCTTTCCCCTCTGCAGATGATTTAGAAAAATATCTGCAGCGTTTAGAAGAAGCACGCCGGCGCGACCACCGCAAATTAGGAAGGGAGTTAGATCTTTTTTCTATTAACGAGGAAGCTGGAGCCGGTTTAGTTATTTATCATCCCAAAGGGGCCATTTTGCGGATGATCCTGGAAGACTTTGAAAAAAAAGAACATCTCAAGCGGGGATATCAATTGGTCATCGGCCCGCAGATTTTAAAATTAGATTTGTGGAAAAGGTCGGGCCATTTTGATCATTACCGGGATAAGATGTATTTCACAGAAGTAGAAGGGCAAATCTATGGCTTAAAACCTATGAATTGCTTAGCTCATATGCTCATTTACAAATCCCAGATACGCAGTTATCGGGACTTGCCCTTACGTTACTTTGAAATGGGCACTGTTCATCGCCATGAAAAATCAGGAGAACTGCATGGGTTGTTGCGGGTGCGCGGATTTACTCAAGATGACGCCCATATCCTATGTACCCCGGAGCAACTTAATGATGAGATCAAAGGAATCTTAAATTTAGTTCAATATATGATGGCCATCTTTAATTTCCCTTATGAATTAGAGATCAGCACCCGTCCAGAAAAGGGCACAATTGGTTCAGATGAAGATTGGGAGAGAGCCACGCATGCCCTGCGGCAAGCTTTAGATGAATCTTCCTTACCTTATAAAATAAACGAAGGAGAAGGAGCATTTTACGGGCCTAAAATTGATGTGAAGCTTAAAGATGCTTTGGATCGAGAATGGCAGTGCGCTACCATTCAGTGCGATTTTGCCATGCCGGAAAGATTTGACCTTACTTATATCGGTAAGGATGGTCAAAGACACCGACCGGTAATGGTGCATCGCACTATTTTAGGCGCCATGGAACGTTTTATCGGGGTGCTCGTCGAGCATTATGCTGGTGCTTTTCCCACCTGGCTCGCCCCGGTGCAAGTAATCATCCTTACCGTTACGGATCCGCAGATTCCTTATGCGGAAAAAGTATATGCCAGATTAAGGCAAGAAGGAATACGGGTAGAGAAAGATATTAGGAATGAAAAGTTGGGTTTGAAGATTCGGGAAGCAGAACTGCAAAAAATTCCTTACATGTTGGTCATAGGGGCCAAAGAGGCTAAGGAAGAATTGGTAGCTCCGCGAATGCGCAGTGGTAAAACCTTAAAGCCAATGAAGATAGAAGAGTTCAGCGAACTCATTAAAAAAGAAGGCCAGGTGGGAGGTGAATTTTATAGTTAAGGAAACAGGCAAGGATGTTAATGTTAATTGGCAGATAAGAGCTCCTGAGGTAAGGGTCGTTGGCCATGATGGAAAACAGATTGGGATTTTACCCTTAAAAGAGGCCATGAAATTAGCCGAGGAGCAAGGACTGGATTTGGTAGAAGTTGCTCCCCAAGCAACGCCCCCAGTCTGCCGCATAATGAATTATGGTAAATATAAATACCAACAAAGCAAGAAAATTCAGGAGGCCAAAAAGCACCAGACCGTTATCCAGGTCAAAGAAGTAAAAATAAGGCCCCGCACTGAAGAACACGATTTGCAATTCAAACTACGCCATGCAAAACGTTTCCTAAGTGAAGGAAATAAAGTTAAAGTTTCCATGCTTTTTAGGGGGAGAGAAATTGCCCATCCAGAGATGGGAAGAGAGCTGTTAGATCGGATAGTTGCCGAATTGAAAGATTTAATGGTCATTGAACAAGCTCCCCGCCTGGAAGGGCGCAGCATGGTAATGCTCCTCGCCCCCAAAACCTGATTATTAGCATAAGCGGATTTTTTTGAATTACTCCCAAGAGATCGGGGAAAAGAGAGGATTTTGTTTTCTCTCTGGCCGATCCGATTTGCGGGGCTGAAAGAGCAAATTCGTAATCGGATCTATGAACGCAATGTTTATTTTGGGCAATGATTTACTATGGGCAAAAATATAACGAAGGAGAGCTACCGAAAATGAAAATAAAAATAAAAACAAATCGAGGGGCACGTAAAAGGTTCAAGGTTACTGGTACTGGGAAAATCATGCATTACAAAGCTTATCGGAGCCATCTATTAACAAGCAAGTCAGCTAAACGCAAGCGCAGTTTACGCCGGCCTACATTGGTAGACAAAAGAGATATGAAAAATGTGCGAAGGCTGCTGCCCTATATGGCTTAAAAGTTTTGGCCAATTTCAATGGCTGCTTTTGAGCAATGAATTGGTTTTAAACCTATTTTTTGAGAAAAGAATTCACCAGGTAGATGGATAAAGGAAGGAGTAAAGCTAAATGCCGAGAGTAAAAAAGAGTGTCAAAAGCCGTAAAAGAAGAAAGAAAATTTTAGCGGAAGCTAAAGGTTATCGCGGAGCAAGAGGGCGTCTCTATCGCTTAGCTAAAGAGACGGTTGATCGGGCCAGGAAATTCGCTTACCGAGATAGGAAAGCTAAGAAAAGGACATTTCGGGCGCTATGGATAACTCGTTTAAACGCTGCCGCTCGGGCTCATAACCTTACTTATAGTCAACTTATCTCTGGTCTGAAAAAAGCCAAAGTGGAAATCGACCGCAAGGCCTTAGCGGAAATGGCCTATGCCGATCCCGCAGGATTTTCTAAACTAATTGAATTAGCCAAAGGGCTGATGGTTTAAGTAGGGATGATTATGGAAGAACGTTTGCGGAAGATGGAAGAAGAAGCTTTCCAGGAACTAAAAAATTCTTCTGGGGAAGCTCAAATCCAAATGCTGCGGACGAAATATTTAGGGCGCAAGGGCCTCTTGACTCAATTTTTAAGAGATATGGGCAGGATACCTGCAGCCGAAAGGCCGCTGGTAGGACGTTTAGCTAATGAATTAAAACTTAAATTAGAAGAGGCCATCGAAAAAGCCCTGGAAGATGACCGTCAGCGGCAAAAGATGGAAAAATTACTCAAAGAAGAGCTGGATATAAGTTTGCCCGGGAGAAGGCCAACCTTAGGAAGTATGCATCTTTTGACCCAAGTCACTTACGAGATTGTTTCTATCTTCGAGCGCTTAGGCTTCGAGGTTTCGGAAGGACCAGAAGTAGAACTCGATTACTATAATTTTGAAGCTCTTAATTTCCCTAAAGACCACCCGGCGCGAGATATGCAGGATACTTTTTATTTTTCTTCCAATGTAGTACTGCGCACCCACACCTCGCCAGTCCAAGTGCGGACTATGGAAAAAAGAACCCCCCCTTTGCGCATTATCGCTCCAGGGAAAGTGTACCGCCATGACTCTGACCCAACCCATAGTCCTATGTTCCATCAGGTAGAAGGCTTTGTGGTCGATCGCAATATATCTTTCGCTGATTTAAAAGGTACTTTGACATTTTTTGTGCAGCAATTTTATGGGCCTGAGGTAAAGATGCGCTTTCGCCCAAGTTTCTTTCCTTTTACTGAACCGAGCGCGGAAGTTGATATTCAATGTGTAATTTGTCAAGGAGAAGGGTGCTCAGTTTGTAAGAAGAGTGGCTGGCTGGAAATTTTGGGGTCAGGAATGATCGATCCGGAAGTATTCAGGTTTGTGGGCTATGACCCGGAGATATACACTGGCTTTGCTTTTGGATTGGGTGTGGAAAGAATCGCCATGCTCCAAGTGGGCTTGGGGGATATTCGGGTGTTTTTTGAAAACAATCTGCAGTTCTTAAAGCAGTTTTGATAAATGGGGTGGAAAATTTATAGGAAAAAGCTATGAAGGTAAGTTATCAATGGCTCAAAGAATTTGTCGACCTCTCTTTTTCTCCCAATGAATTAGCCGATCTTTTAACCAACGCTGGTTTAGAAGTAGAAAACATTGAAGAAAGCAGGCCAAACTTCCAAAGAGTAGTTGTGGGAGAAATAACGAATCTTCAGCCTCATCCGCGGAGTGAACGCCTTTTTTTATGCACCGTCAATGATGGACAGAAAATTTATCAAGTTATCTGTGGAGCACCCAATACCCAGGCGGGTAAAAAAGTTGCCTTGGCTCTCCCCGGAGCAATTTTGCCCACCACAGGAACGATAAAACCGGTCGAGATTCAAGGTATTCTCTCCGAGGGTATGCTCTGTTCAGAGATGGAGTTAGGGTTAAGCGACGATGCGGCCGGGATAATGATTTTAGAGGACAGCCTTTCTTTAGGTCTGCCTTTGGAAAAAGCTTTAGATCTAAATGACTGGATTTTGGATATTAGCGTGACTCCCAATCGTGCTGATTGCCTTTGTATTTTGGGAATTGCCCGCGAAGTAGCCGCTTTGACTAAAAAGCCCTTGGTCTTTCCTCAAGAAGATAAAGCAGATGTCCAGGAATCTCTTGCGGCCCAAACTACGGTAACCATCGAAAGACCTGACCTTTGTCCTCGTTACGTAGCCAAACTTATCTTAAATGTGCAAATTGCTCCTTCTCCTTTTTGGCTGCGCCGGAGGCTCACAGCCTTGGGAGTGCGGGCCATAAATAACATAGTGGATGTCACAAATTATGTGATGCTGGAACTTGGTCAGCCGCTGCATGCCTTTGATTTTGATTTATTAGAAGAAAAAAGAATTGTGGTACGTACGGCCAATCCCGGTGAAACATTCACTACTCTCGACGGCGTGGAAAGAATAATGCCCCCAGAGGCGCTCATGATTTGTGATGGTCGCAAACCAGTGGCTCTGGCCGGAATTATGGGCGGATTAAATTCCGAAGTAAAACCGGAGACCCGGAATATTCTTTTGGAAAGTGCCTATTTTGATCCTATGGGCATTAGGCGCACAGCAAAAAGAATTGGTTTAAATACAGAGGCGTCGCTGCGTTTTGAAAGAGGAATCGATCCCAATGGCTCATTAAAAGCCGCCGAACGGGCTGCCTTCTTAATGGCCAAGTTAGCAGGGGGGGTGATTGTTAAGGAGGCTGTCGATAGTTACCCGAAAAGGATTGAGCCGCGCAAAATATCCTTACGGGTCAATAGAGTAAACCAGATATTGGGTACTGCTTTGTCTGCGGCAGAAGTGCGCGATTATCTGGAAAATTTAACGCTCCAAGTGGAAGCAGAAGGGAGTGATAAATTAAAGGTTACGGTGCCCACTTTTCGCGTAGACCTCGAAAGAGAGATTGATCTAATAGAAGAAGTGGCCCGGCTTTACGGTTACCACAAGATTCCGGTAACTTTGCCTTTGGGTAGAGTAGGTCCCGAAAGAAAANGGAAGGCAGAAAAATTGGCCTACAAGGCGCGGGCAGTTTTGACGGCCTGCGGCTTTTTTGAAACGATAAATTACAGTTTTTTATCGCCCCAAGTTTTGCAAAAGTTAAATTTAAAGGCCCCAGATCCGCGAGGCCAACTTTTGTTGATCAAAAATCCCTTAAGCGAAGACCAAGCGGCAATGCGTACCACTCTTATTCCGGGAATTTTGCAAACCGTTCGCCATAATTTTAATCGCCAGAATTTCAACCTTAAATTATTTGAATTGGGGCGGGTTTTCTGGCCGCGAAAAGGAGAAGAGCTACCCGAAGAAGTAGAAATGTTGGCCGGAATTATTTCTGGATTGCGCGAAGAAGAATCTTGGCATAAAGCAGGAGCTGCGTGTGATTTTTACGATCTCAAAGGAGCTCTGGAACTACTTATGGAAGGGCTAGCCGTTAAGGAATATAATTTTCGGCCAGGTGCTAAGGAGCCGTTTTTACACCCTACTAAGTCTGCCCAAATTGTGGCGAAGGAAAAATTATTGGGCGGAATGGGCGAATTGCACCCTGATGTTATAGATGCCTTTGACCTTATTCAACCGGTATATATTTTCGAAATAAATTTTTCTCTTTTGCAAGAATTAACCGCCGAAAAAAGAGTATTCCAACCTTTGCCGCGATTCCCGGCTGTATTTAGAGATCTTTCTTTTATGGTGGAGGAAAAAATTTTGGCTGGAGATCTGGTGCAAACAATCTGGGAAGGTGGCCAAGGAATGGTGAAGGAAGTCAAGATTTTTGACCTGTATCGAGGGAAACCAGTTCCCCCAGGGAAAAAGAGCTTGGCTTTTCGCATCAAATATCAGCATGCCGAAAAAACTCTTACGGACGAAGAAGTAAATGAGCTGCACCAAAAAATTATTGCCTTGATGAAAGATAGGTTTGGAGGGGAACTGCGCTGAATTCATAAATTGGGTCAAAAAATTTGTAGCGTTAAATAAAATTAATTTTGATAAACAGGGAAAGGAGGGAAAATTTATGACTAAGGCAGACCTGGTCGAAACGATTTATGAAAAGATCGGTTTTTCTCGTAAGGAATCAGCCGAAATAGTGGACTTGGTCTTTGACTTGATGAAAGAAACCTTGGAAAATGGAGAAAAGATCAAGATCTCTGGTTTTGGAAATTTTTTAGTGCGCCAGAAACGTTCGCGTAAAGGGAGAAATCCGCAAACTGGAGAAGAGATTGAAATTTCGGCGCGACGGGTCTTGACTTTCAAACCTAGCCAGGTTTTAAGAAAGGCTTTAAATCCGCCGGCGAACAAAACTTAATAAATGGGCAAGGTGCTGAACCTGGGATTGGCAGCTTTTAATGGCTAAAAAAATAATAAAAACAAAGCCTCAACCCATCCCGGAGAAGCTTTATTATAAGATCGGTGAGGTGAGCCAGATAACGGGGGTAGAGCCCTATGTCCTGCGTTATTGGGAATCAGAATTCAAAATTATAAATCCAGGAAGAACCAATTCCAAGCAACGCCTTTACCGACGCAAAGATCTGGAATTGATCTTAGAGATTAAAAAGGCTGCTTTATGAAGAAAAATTTACTATTGCTGGCGCTAAGAAGAAATTACAGAAGATGAAAGCAGAACAGGACAGACAATTACCTCTTAAATTCCCTGATAAAAAATACCGTGATGCTCTTATCCGGGTCCGCAAGGAGTTGGAAGATTTGCACAAATTATTGAGCTAAAGATCCCATGCTTATCTCATCTCCCCTGGGGAGATGAAAAAGGTGAGGGGGTTGACTTTTTCCTATAAAAATAGTATTAAGAAATTAAACGGGGCGTGGCGCAGTCTGGTAGCGTACCTGAATGGGGTTCAGGTGGTCGGCCGTTCGAATCGGCTCGCCCCGACCAGTTAAACTCAAGGGGTTATAAAAATTTATAACCCCTTTTTTTTCACCCAGAGGACGAAAATTAAGCGAGGAAAAATGAGCAAGCTTTTTATTAACATTTTGATGAAATTCTGCTTAAAAAAAGAGGGCAATTAATGAATAAAAATTATTTCTTCCCTATTGTTATTTTCTTTTTTTTCTCCTTTCTTGGTTGTTATCTTTTTTCACTTTCCGGAGAAGTTTATCTTACGCCGAGGTTTAAGGCTTCCCAATTTAAGTATTTGGCAGTATTGAATCTCGACCCGCAGATTAAGTTCGCCGAATACGTAGAAGCAGAACTAATAAGAAAAGGTTATGCGGTTAAAGAAGAAGCTCTTTTCCGCCAGATGCTGAAAAAGGAAGGTATAACTAAAGAAGAATCTTTGAGCTTGGAAGAACTGGCTAAGATCGGGAGGATTCTTAATATCCAGGGCATTGTTTTCTGCCGGGTTTTAGATTTTAGTCGTTTCCGTGATTTTTATCGGCTGCAAATCAAAATGGTCTCTACTGAAAATGGCAACACAATCTGGGTGGCCCAAGGATCCATGGAAGGTAAAAGAGGGGAAAAACCAGGAGACATCTTAAAGCAAATTGTGGCCTCTGCTTTGAAAGACTTGCCTGAAATACCTGCC